>Ga0172443_1145_pt1 | contig 8834 bp, 9 predicted proteins | sample MayberryNE_Catta_6_FD_114741 | JGI IMG/M metagenome (GOLD analysis project Ga0172443, IMG submission 114741) | reverse complement strand
TACTATATCTACGGATTCTGCAACCCTCAGGCTTGACCCGCACTTTGTACAATTTCCCGGCTGGTATTCATTATCCCCGAGTTTCTTTGTAAGGGTCTTTTTTTCTTCAAAATCGCAATTGCCGCATTTTATTGTGAGCCGCACTTTTCGCAGTTCATCCGAAAGCAAAAGCGTCTCTACCGAACCCATCTGAAGGTTCTTTCGCACCTGTTCCTCGCCATAAGAGGCAAGCCCCATATCACTTACAAGTTCTTTAAGGAAACGCTCCATGTATTTTTTTTCCTGGACGACTTCCACATCCTGCAAAGCATCGCCGAGTTTGTCGAAAAGTTCAGTCAAACCCGACTCATCAGTGTTCGCTACATCGAACAGGCCAAGTATCTTTTTCTGTATCTCATGATGGAGGAATTCTCCGGCTTCAAATTCTTCTTTTGTGGGTGATGGTCCGCCTATGAAAACGCCCTCAAAATCCTTCTGGTTTATCCCCAGGTAGACCTCACTTGCTGCATCGGCTATTCGGCTATAGAAATCATTAATAGCAATTAATCGAAGCTGCTGGAACCTGTGGGAACTCTGACCACCTTTTCGCTGTTTGCCAGGGACATTAGAAGTAAGATGTGCCATTTCTTCGATATGTTTTCCTCTTAAAACTCCCACAGTAGCTTCGCGCCTGTCAAGAACAAGGAGACCATAGGTTTTTTGCTCGTGAAGCATTTCCTCAAGCGGCGTGAGAAGGAAGGATGAATCACAATGGTATTTGTATGAGACTATGGGTTCAGGCGGCTCGATTATAAAGGTCTGCATATCTGTTTTATTTGCGCCAATGTCCACAGCGCCGCAAAAAATGACAACACCATTCTCTGGCGCTTTTGGTATCAGTTTAAGTCTTGACAGCAGCGATTCAATTGCACCCTGCACATTCTGACGTGTCACCCTGGATTTGATATTTGACGCCTGGCCAAATTCTTCCCTGAGCTGGCTCGTTATATCCGATACCTGCTTGTCATGCGGGATATACAGCGAGATGAGTTCTGTGCCCCTTCCGCGTTTACCGCGAAGCGCTTCAAGCGTTCTTTTGAATTCGTATTTTTTATGTGCGTCTGATTCGACCATTTTGGAATAAGCTCCTTCCATCGATTGGAAGATGTAATGTGGTTCTTCAATATCTGCTATTATAGATAAATGTTGAGTCTTTTATTCAACAGAATACCAATGCAGTAAAATTCATATCGGATTAACACATTAATAATGATAGAATGACCATATTAGACGGATACAAATCATTTTTCGATGCCGAAGAGGACCCGAATCTTAAGGCTTCAAAGAAAAAGGATGGCATGTTCTTTATTTTTCGCTCGATAGAGGCCTGGAAAGAAGAGAAATGCACGGAAGAGGACATTCCGGTAAAAGAACTTGTTCTGAATGAGTTTACAAAGAACAGGTTTATTGCGCATCCCTGATTTTTGGTTATTTTTACAGTTAAATATTTATACTGTTAAATCATTGCATCTTAATTAGTGATAAATGAATGGGCAAAGTAAAAACTGCTATCCCTGGCCTTGATGAATTGATCGAAGGTGGTTATGTCGAGTATGATGTTATCCTTGTGACCGGGGGCCCTGGCTCAGGAAAAACAACTTTCGGAGTTCAATATCTTGTGGAGGGTGCAAGAACTTTTAATGAGCCCGGGGTACTTGTTTGCATGGAAGAAACCCCTTCAAGGATAATCCGGGATGTGTGGAGATTTGGCTGGGAACTTGAGAAACTTATATCCCAGAAGAAGCTGAAAATAATTTATGCAAATCCTTTCACATATACCAGGTTCGTAAAAACACTACAAGACACGCCAGGCAATGTTATTGCTGCAAGGAAAAATATCGGGGATTTATTTGAGCAAATTCAAATAGAAGTTGAAGCGATCCAGGCAAAAAGAATATTTATCGATTCGATAACATCTCTTAAAATATCTCCGGACCAGTCAGAAGTGAGGCATATGATATCAGAGTTCATCAAGAATCTTGAGTTTCTTGATTGCACTACGGTTCTGTCAAGTGAAATACAAGGAGAGCAATCATTCAATGTTGAAGAGTATCTTTGCTCAGGCGTCATAAGACTTCATGTGTTCAGAGTAGAGGGAAACAGGGTAAAAGCAATCGAAATATTAAAGATGAGAGGCGTCAAGCATGATGAGACCCTGCATCCGTATGAGATCAGGGAAAAAGGCATTGTCGTTTATCCGGGTGAGACCGTAATGAACGATGAGATCAGCCTTTTTGATGCAGCCAGAAAGAAATGACCCGGAGAATAAAACAGATGCCCCTTAACTATAATGAAATAGTCAGCAAATATGAAAAATATATATTCCAGACATATACCCGCCAGCCCATAGCTATAAAGAGTGCACAGGGCGCGCTGGTCACGGATGTTGATGGAAAAGAATACATTGACTGTGTGGCAGGAATCGCCGTAAATAATGTAGGACACTGCCACCCTGAAGTCGTTTCTGCCATAAAACAACAAGCAGAGCAATTAATTCATGTCTCTAACCTGTATTATACCGAGAACCAGGCTTTATTGGCCGAAGAACTTGCAGGCATTTCAGGGATGGATCGTGTATTTTACTGCAATTCCGGCGCTGAAGCAGTAGAAGGCGCCCTGAAACTTGCCCGGAAAGCCTCTGGCAAAAAAGAGTTCATAGCCACAGAACATGCATTCCACGGACGCACCCGCGGCGCCCTGAGCGTCACGCATAAAGAAAAATACAGGAAACCATTTGAACCTCTTGGCCCCGCAGTTTTTGTCCCTTATAATGATGCCGATGCAATACGGTCTGCTATCAATGATAATACCGCAGGCGTAATACTTGAACCCATCCAGGGAGAAGGCGGGGTTATCATTCCGTCTGAAGGGTATCTTAAGGAAGTAAGGGAGATTTGCGATGAGAAAGGCGTTTTATTGATCCTTGATGAAGTACAGACGGGTTTTGGCAGGACTGGAAAATGGTTCGCAAAAGAGCATTCCGATATTACTCCGGATATAATGACAACCGCAAAAGCAATGGGAGGAGGCTTCCCAATGGGCGCAATGCTTGCCCGTGAGGATGTGGCTGCAAATTTTGTTCGCGGCGACCATGCTTCAACATTTGGCGGAGGAGCTTTAGCCTGTGCGGCTGCTCTGGCTAATATCGATGTGATCAAAAAAGAAAAACTTGTGGAAAGGTCGCAAGTTCTGGGAGATTATCTTGTTTCGAAACTTCGAAAGCTCAAGCTTAATAAGGATTACATTCTGGAAATACGGGGCAAAGGATTGATGGTTGGCATGGAACTCTCGATTAAGTGCGAGGACATTGTTGCAAAAGCACGCGAAAAAGGTGTTCTTCTTAATTGCACATCAGAATCAGTCCTGCGTTTTGTCCCGCCTCTTACTATCACAAAACAACAGATTGATACAGTGGTGTCGGTGCTGGATGAGATTTAAAAAACTGGTACGGCCAACGGTAAAGGATATCAAGGAGTATGTACCCGGGAAATCCATTGAGGAGATAGCGAAAAAATACGGGCTTGATCCTGATACCATAATCAAACTGGGTTCAAATGAAAATCCGCTTGGGGCCTCACCTCTGGCAGTTTCGGCCATAAAAGAAAAAGCGCCAGGAGTTCACCTGTATCCACAGGCGGATGCGCTTGAATTGAGGAAAGCAATTGGAGATCATACAGGATATCCGGTCAGTAACATTGTTGTATCGGGGAATGGTATGGATGGGATTTTTGATACGATGATGAGGCTATTCATGTCACCGGGCGCCGAATCAATAATACCTATACCAACGTTTTCCTATTATGAGATATCGACCCTTGCCAATGGTGGAAAACCTGTGTTCGTTGAGCGAGCTGCTGATTTTTCTATTTCCCCGGAAAAGATCCTTGGCAAAGTAAATGAGAATACAAGTTTGATATTTCTCTGTTCTCCCAACAACCCATCCGGGAATTCGATCCCTGAAAAGGATGTACGAAAAATCCTTGATTCTACTGATGCTATCGTGTTCATAGACGAAGCTTATGTTGAATTTGCCGGTAGCAGCATAACAGGGCTTGTCAAGGAATACGAAAATCTTATTGCTGGCCGCACTTTTTCAAAAGCGTTCGGGCTTGCAGGGATGCGCATGGGTTATGCAATTGTGCCTGAATGGATAGCAAGAGTTTATATGAAAGTAATGACCCCGTTCTCAATGGATGTTTTATCTACTGCTGCCGGATCAGCTGCCCTTGAGGATAGGGAATATCTTAAAAAGAGCATCGAGACCGTGAAAAATGGGCGCATGCAACTTTCAGGTGCATTAGGGTCACTTTGCAAAGTATATCCAAGCGATGCTAATTTTATCATGATAGATGTATCTCCCCGCAGCGCAAAAGAAGTTTCTGAATCCCTGTTGAGAAAAGGGATAATAATCCGGGACTGCACGTCTTTCAGGGGCGCAGGTAAGTCCCTGATACGGATATCTGTTGGTACAGAGGTGCAGAACGAAAAAGTCATTGAAGCATTTCGCGAAATATTATGATAATCGCTCTTACAGGTACGCCGGGCACAGGAAAAACAACGGTCTGTGAAGTAATTAGAGAACATTCACAGTACAGGAAGCAATACAGCATAATAGATGTGAATAAAATTGTTCTTGATGAAAAACTATACACAGGAAAAGACGAAGCGCGGGACACTTATGAAGCTGATATGGATAAGCTACAGGTGCGCGTGAAACAGGAAATTGGAAATATATGCAATGGATTGGATATCATAATGGAAGGACATCTTTCACATCATTTGCCAGCGGATGCCGTTATCGTGCTTCGGGCGCATCCTGTCGCCCTGCGAAAGCGCCTGGGAAAAAGGAAGAATTATTCATTTCAAAAAGTAAAGGAGAATGCTGATGCTGAAGCGCTGGACGTAATATTGGTGGAAGCGACCCAGGGAAATAAGAACGTGTTTGAGATCGATACTACAAATATGAACCTGCTGGCAGTTGTGAAATCAGTTATCTCAATAATTGAGGCCATTAAACAGGGGAAAACACCTGTTGGATTCATGCCCGGGAAGATAAACTGGATCGAGCAGGTGGAAATGGATTAAATCACCATGTTTCCCAGTGAACAAGCCTTTCCATAGCGATCCTTGGCGGCATGGCTGGCTGTTCATCCGGATATCCAACCGATATTATCGCAACAGGTAATGTTTTATCCGGTATTCCGAGAAGCTCACTGACCGCGTTTTCATCAAAAGCGCCGATCCAGCACGTGCCAATGCCCATAGAATAAGCCGCAAGAAGCATGTTCTCGATGCCCGCAGCAGCATCCTGTGTCGCATAAAGTTCTCCCCTTGATCTGTATATCCGGGATGAGCGCTCAATATTTGCAACAGCAACGATAACAACAGGTGCTTGCTCAATAAAAGACTGACCAAGTGCCGCTTTTGTTAATTTTTGTTTTGTTATTTTGTTGGTAACTATTATAAAATCCCGGGCCTGAAGGTTTCCCGCAGATGGCGCCATTTGCGCGGCTTTAAGCAATTCTTCAATTATCTCTTTTCCTACTGCCCGATCTTTGAATTTCCTGATAGACCTTCTCCCCTGGATAACTTCCATACACTCCATAATATTTCCTCAGGATTAGAATGAACACGCAAAGATAATAAATTATCTGGAAAATTCGATGTTTGTTTTTTTGATTCTTTCCTCCAAACGTTTACGCTCAATAATATCCTCAAAGACCATTACAGTGCCCATAATATTTCCAAAATTGTCTTTTATAAGGGATCCAATAACATCAACAGGTACTCCCATTCCCTCTTTTGATATCAATACAGTGTTCTCTGCAAGCCCGTAGAAAATTCCTTCACGGATCGCCTTGGTTACCGGGTTTTCCACTTTTATATCGGGTTTTTCACTGATTATATTAAAAACAGTAGAAATGGGTTTTGCGAATGCTTCATCAAATTTCCAACCGGTCATAGCCTCTGCAAATGGGTTCATGGTCTTTATTAAACCGTCTTTATCTGTTGATATTACAGCTTCCCCGAGGCTTTTGATCGTTGATGACAACCAGTGTTCGCTTTCCTTTAATTTATTTTCCATCTGGTGTTTATAGATTGCTATCTCGATATTGATATGAAGCTCTCTTTCCCTGAAGGGTTTTATTATATAACAGTATGGCTCTGTTATTTTTGCTCTTTCAAGGATATGTTCATCAGAATATGAAGTAATATATAGGATAGGAATATCGAACCGATCATGTACCTCTTTTGCCGTTTCAATACCGTCCATTGCACCCTGCAACATAATATCCATAAGCACAAGGTCAGGGCGCATTCCTTCTATTTTTTCAATAGCTTTTTCCCCTGAAGATTCAACCGAAGGAACTGCATACCCTAAACTGATCAAGGTTTCCTTCAGGTCTTCAGCAACGATACTTTCATCTTCAACGACGAGTATCTGTTTTTTAGACATTATTTAGCTCCTTTAAAATTAATTTTGATTTCAGTCCCATGGTCGCGATTCAGTTTGATCTTTCCATTTAACTGATTCTGTGCCAATATTTTAACAAGATGCAAACCCAGGCTACTACTGTTATCGAAATCTATTCCTTGCGCTATGCCTATCCCATTATCGCATACTACTAAACTATATTCACTTTCACCTGTTCTCCGCATAAAAATCTTGATATCACCTTTTCTACCATCCGGAAATGCATGTTTCAATGAATTGGTGACAAGCTCATTGATGATCAAACCGCAGGGAATGGCTGAATCAATTCCAAGTGAAACATTTTCAACTTTAATAGTCGGTGTGATACGGCTTGAAATAGTCTCATAGGAATGGAATATACTCTTTATAAGGTCTTTGGCATAAACATTAAAATCAATTTTTGTAAAATTATTGGACTGGTAAAGTTTCTCGTGAACCAGAGCCATGGAAGAGATCCGGTTCTGGCTATCTTTGAAAAACTCAATATCGTCCTTGTCTTTGGCATACCTTGATTGTAGTCTAAGTAAACTGGAAATAACCTGCATATTATTCTTGACCCGATGATGTATTTCCCTGAGAAGGGTTTCTTTCTCTAAAAGAGAAGATCTTATCAATTCTTCCGATCTCTTTCGCTCAGTTATATCCCGTGATATTCCAGCAAAAGCGACGACTTTCCCTTCAGCATCCTTTATGGGTGAAATTGTCACACTGACATCAAAAACACTTCCATCTTTTCGCTCCCTTATAGTTTCATAAGCTGTAATGACCTTGCCGGACTTTACTTCCGCCAGAAGCTTCTCGGTTTCTGGTATTATATTTACGGGTATAGTGGGCAATTTGATCCCCACGGCTTCTGTGGCAGTCCAGCCATATATCTTTTCAAAACCAATGTTCACCTGGAGGATTTTATTTTCCAGATCCAGTATTATGATGGCATCAGAAGTGTTGTTAATAAATGATTCAAGTTTTTCTTTAGTACTTTTCAGTTCAGCTTCTGCTTTCTTTCGTTTTCGCCGCTCTTGTGCCTCGCTGAGTTCTCTCTCGATGGCAGGTATGAGCCTTGCAAGATTGCCTTTTATAAGATAGTCATGCGCTCCGGCTTTCATAGCTTGTACAGCAGTGTCTTCACCGATATTTCCCGATACAATTATTATCGGTATGTCAAGACCGCTTTCCTGTAAGATCCTGATCGCATCCAATCCTGAAAAATCAGGCATTACATAATCAGATATAACGATATCCCATGATTTTGCCGTAAGTGCAGTTCGCATGCCTTCGGGAGTGTCCACAAGTTCATAATCAGGTTTGTAACCACCACGCTCAAGTTCCCCAATTAATACCCGTGCGTCAAATCCGGAGTCTTCAATAATCAATACACGAACTTGTTTATTCATTAAGGCTTATCTCCTTTTAAAAGGATATATTTATGATTATGATACTAATTATGATAGTTTAAATAGGTTTTCATATATAATTTTTTTAAATTGTGTAATAAAATTTGGATTTATGCAAGTTTTGTCTGCTGGGACTTTGCTTTTAATCCGTCAAGGTCGATCAAATCCTTAATAATATCTATCAGGACTCTGTTCCCAAGAAGCTGTATCTCGGTTGTGTCCCCGTTCATCTCAAAAGCCGGATCATCTACGGGAATTTTTATGCGTGTTACAGCCACGCGGTGTTCGTTAAGGAGGGCATCCTTTGACTCCTTTACGGTTTCGGTCTTTCGCGCTTCGATACCCAACAATTCAAGTTCATATTTGAAAGATGGGCGGTGGAAAAGTGAGGAAAGAATAAATACTGCAATTCCTAATCTTTCTGAAATGTCAATATCTTTCAAATGCTCTTTCACGATACTATAAACATCACGTTTCATACCAGGTTTTAAAACATATACTTTTGATGGCGGTATGTCGATCTCTTCCATGTAACCGGTTTCATGCAAAGCCCGAAGATATCCTGTAAGTATCAGCCTGTGCTGGTCATATCCGTTCTTTTTCAATTCCCTTGCTATACTGCTTATGGACATCTGCTTATTTGCCATCACTTTTGTAAGGATATTGTAATATTCCGACATGAACAAATTAGATTTGATAACAAACCTGATAAATGTTTGGGTGTTGAACATCATCATCATAGAAAATTAACCGATATAAATGAAAAAATTAACAACGAACTCGTACGAACTCCATACGAACTCACGCTACCGGAGTTCGTTTCAGTTCGTATTAGTTCGGTGTTTTTTTCGTGTTCATTTATGAAACCGGGGGTTCATAGCCGACTTTACCGTGAGTATTAACAATTTAAACCGCAAAGTATTCAA
>Ga0172443_1144_pt1 | contig 9032 bp, 9 predicted proteins | sample MayberryNE_Catta_6_FD_114741 | JGI IMG/M metagenome (GOLD analysis project Ga0172443, IMG submission 114741) | reverse complement strand
AATATAAAATGCGGAGGATGGGATTTGAACCCACGAATTCCTTCGAAACCAGCCCCTCAAGCTGGCGCCTTTGACCTGTCTGGGCAACCTCCGCAAAATGCAGGCTTTTACATCAAAGCCTTATAAGTGATAAAAGAGTATTCTCTTCTATCAGAGGGCACTAATTATTTCACTTAATTGTTCTACTCTCTTCTTAATACTTCCTGCTGCTTCAAGAGCAATTTCTTTTGCAGACAGTGCGCCCGTTGTTTCGAATGTCATTACAAAGGATCCTGGATCGCTGCTGACTTTAATTGCATCCATATCACATTCACCTTCACATAATCGGCACATTGAACAATCAATCACTTCAACAACTTTAACCTTGTTCCCTTCAATTTTAAGGATATTCCGTGGGCAGACTTTTTCACAATTCCCGCAGAAGTCACATTCGCCAATAGTTATAACAGGCATGTTCTTAAATCCGCCTGCAACACCTGCCTGCCATTTGCTGTGTTTTCTTCCTGTCCCAAGTCTTGCTATTGCTTCCACTACGACTTTATGCTTATCCTTGAGTTCAATTATCGGTATAGTGGTATCCGCAGGGGTCACCATCGGGTCTGCGGAAACGAGATCACCTGAATGTACGATTTTCGGCCCTTCTGCGCTCAGGGTAAGTGAAAGCCTGCAAAGTGGACATCCTGCTCCTTTGCAATTGCAGTCTTCAGGGAAGACATAGGATTTATTGTCAGTCTTTAACGGGATCAATCCTAATCTTAAAGAAAGTTGTTCGTCGAACAATACAGAAGTATTCTCATAAATATTGACATCATCAATGGCCATAACCGGAACTTCTGCCAATATGCTTCTTCGAATAGCATTTGCAAATGAGGCTGAAACACCGGATAGGACGAACCTTGCCTTGCGTTCGGATAATTCGATTATGTCAATATCCATTTACACACGCCTGCCCTTCTTCGGTTTTGTGCCGTCATGGGGTATGGGAGTTACGTCCTCAATACGCCCGATCTTAATTCCAGCACGCGCGAACGCCCTTATGGCAGCCTGCGCTCCAGGTCCTGGGCTTCTTTGCAGGTTACCGCCGGGCGCTCTTACTTTTATATGAATACCTGTGACTCCTTTGTCCCTTATCTTATCAGCAAGCTGGTTAGCCATCTGCATGGCTGTATAGGGGGAACTCTCCTCCCTGTCAGCTTTGGTAACCATTCCGCCACTTATCTTTGCTATCGTTTCAGCCCCTGTAAGATCAGTTACGGTTATCAGGGTATTATTGAACGAGGAATATATATGTGCTACGCCCCATTTCTCAGTAGTTGCCATAATTAAGCCTCCTTTCCGGATTCAATTTTTGCTTCAGCCGGTCTGGCTGTTTCCTGTACTATGTTCTTCACTACCTGTCCCGGTCTTGAAGGATGTGATTCCTTGGATAATTCAGAATTAACATAGTAGCCAAGAGATAACTCTTCATTAGTTTGCACATGATAGCCTGGAATGGTTATTTTTCGTCCAGCCACTGCAATATGTCCATGTACTATGAATTGTCTTGCCTGTTTCGGGGTATTTGCAAGTCCCTGCTTGTGCACTTGCGTCTGGAGTCTTCTCTCAAGGAAATTATTCACATCCAGGGAAAGGATGTCATCAAGCACGGCATCTGTCTTCAACAGGCCATATCTTTTTAATCGGTTAATAATATTATCCATGTCGGTCTTCACATGCCCTTCTACTTTCCCTTTTGTACTTTCAGCCAACAGTTTCCTGGCAAGTTCCCTGTATTTTTTAAGTTCACTGTGGGCTTTCCAGACTTCTCTCTTATTCCTGAGACCGTATCTTTTCACAAGTTCGACCTCAGGCTCTATCCTGGATGCCTGCCATGGATGCTTTGGCGTGTTGTACGACTTCGTATTTTTTCCCGGGTAGCCCATTATTTACCAGCTCCTTTGGTTTCTTCCTTCTTTTCCGCTTCTTTGGGTTTTGCCATTAGTGCTGTTCGTGAAACACCAACAGTTCTTCCTCTTCTGCCTGAAGACCTGGTGCGCTGGCCACGTACTCTCAGACCGCGATCATGTCTTAAACCTTTATATGATCGCATCTTTTTCATCAAGTTCAAATCTTCATTAAGACCCAATAATACGTCTGTCCCGATAAGATGCCTGTCCTCACCTGACATGATCTCATTTTGTTTATTGACCATCCATGATGGCATAATAGTCGATATATTGTCAACGGATAATTGTAATTTTTCTATTTCGGCATCGGAAAGATATCCCAATGTCGCTTTCGGGTCCACGCCGGCATTTACTGTAACGATCTTCGCTGCCCGCCTGCCTACACCCTTTATTCCTATGAGCCCGTACTGAACGCTCTTTTTGCCTTCAAGATCACTATTTGCTATGCGCACAATATGTCTTATTTCCGGCCCTGCTTCCTTGGCTTTAGGAGCCTCTTTCTTTCCTTCTTTGGGTGCGCCTTTTCGATCTTTCTTATCGTGCTCTTTTGTTTCCCCTTTCCCCTCGTGTTTCTTTTCTTGCTTTTTCTCTTTCTTTACTTCCTGGGGGGCTTCCTGTTTAGGGGCCTCTTTCTTGGGAGCTTCCTTCTTAGGAGCTTCTTTCTTTGTTTCTTTTACTTCTTTTGGTTCTTCTTTTTTAGCCATATTTCCTCCTGTGGCTTTAGCCCCGGATCATTCCGGCGCAGCCCTCACATTGGGCAGCCCTTATACATTTGCATAGCATTTATATCTTATGTATCCAAAAGTACTTCTGCTACAATATAAAATATTTTATTAAATGTCATCAGAACATTTTTAGCCTGAGGAAGTATATTTGTTAAATTATGTCTGAAGGGTTTTGCATAGTACCTGACACGAGTGTAATTATTGATGGACGAATAACAGCGAGAATAAAGTCTGGAGAATTTGAATCTGCCAGAGTCATAATATCCGAGGCTCTTGTCTCAGAACTTGAAGCGCAGGCAAATCGGGGGAGAGAGACGGCCTTCAAAGGGCTTGAAGAACTGAAAGAACTTTCTGATATGGCAAAAAGGGGGGAGATAACGCTTGAATTCACAGGAAAACGACCCTCACTTGAGCAGATAAAACTTGCATCGGGTGGAGAAATAGATGCCATGATCCGCGCAGTAGCTGTCGAGAATAATGCAATGTTCATAACAAGTGACAGGGTTCAATCAGAAGTGGCACGCGCCAAAGGATTGAATGTTGAATACCTGATGCCCCTCATGGAAGAATTAAAAGCTCTTACTATCGAAGATTTTTTCACAGAAGATACTCTTTCAGTCCACTTGAAAGTAAATGTACCGCCCATGGCAAAAAGGGGAAGCGTAGGCAAACAGAAACTTGTGAGAATAAAAGAAGAACCCATTACGGAAATGGAACTTCGCACTATCACAAGAGAATTGATCGAAAGAGCAAAACGAGATCCGGATTCGCATCTTGAAATAGAATACGAAGGTGTGATGGTATTCCAGATCAGGTCAATGCGCATAGCTGTGGCGCAGCCTCCATTTTCAGACGGGATGGAAATTACAGCAGTCAGGCCGATCGCAATCGTTCGCCTTGAGGATTACAGGCTCAGCAAGGAATTAAAAGAAAGGATCATAGAACGCCAGCGCGGGATCCTTGTGGCAGGACCTCCAGGCGCCGGCAAATCAACGTTTGCGGCAAGTGTAGCTGAAGTGCTTTTCGAACAGGGTTTTATCGTAAAAACAATGGAAGCACCGCGCGATCTACAGGTACAGGATGCAATTACGCAGTATGCACCCATCCAGCGCGATATGGAAAAAACCGCAGATATCCTGCTCCTTGTGAGGCCGGATTACACTGTTTATGACGAGGTCAGGAAAACAAAAGATTTCCATGTATTCGCAGATATGAGGATGGCGGGAGTGGGAATGATCGGGGTTGTCCATGCCACGCGGGGTGTGGATGCCATACAGCGACTCATCGGGCGCGTGGAACTGGGAATAATTCCGCAGGTAGTTGACACCGTGATCTTTATAGATAAAGGAGAGGTTTCCAAGGTATACGATGTAAAATTCACAGTCAAAGTACCGCATGGGATGGTTGAGCAGGATCTGGCAAGACCGGTGATAACGATTGCGGATTTTGAGAATGGAATGATCGAGTATGAAATATATACCTACGGTGAACAGGTCGTAGTGATGCCTGTTACTGGAGTTGAAATGGAACGTCCGGGCACATGGGGGCTTGCTGCCAGGGAAATAGAGAAAGAATTGTTGAAATACACGAGGGGTACAGTGGATGTTGATATCGCATCGGATTCTAGCGCCACGGTCTTTATGGACGAAGAAGACATAGCGGGTGTTATCGGGAAAGGGGGCAAGACTATTGACCTGATAGAGAAAAAGCTTGGACTCCACCTTGATATTCGTGAAAGGAAGAAGGAAAAAGTAAAATCGAAAGGAAAGGAAAGTGGAATTAAAAGTTTTGTACCCGCAGTTGAGCGCTCTAAGAAATATATTGTCCTCACAGTCCAGGGGCTATCTGGTGAAACCGTAGATGTGTATAGCAGCGATGAATATCTTTTTACGGCAACGGTTGGAAGGAAGGGGGATGTCAAAATTGGAAAAGAAACGGAAGCAGCAGCCAGTATTATTGATAATCCTTCTATAGTTACATTAAGATTAGCTAAAGATTAATTGGAATATATTTTTCTTTTGAAGTTCAAAATATGCAAATGTTTAATATTGGATTGTTATATTGATTATCGTGATATATGGTTAAAAAGACAAAGGGAAAATCAAAAGATTCTCAATCCTTGTTTCAAAAGAAATCCCCATTAAAACCGATTGAAAAAATTGGAAATGATAATGCCCGGATTTCAGGGGAGACGGCTAAATTCTATTTCGACAAAAAGGATTTATTGCTATGCAGTTTTTTGGTATTGGTCTTCTTTTTTATTGGCATCTGGAATATCGGTTCATTAAATACACCTGTTACGAGCTGGACGCCTGACAAGGCTAATGAAAGTTTTTATATCGATCTAAAAAATGAATATTTTGTAGATAGCATATATTTGATGCAGGCAAATAATCCAAAAATAGACTATGACATATATACAGGTTCCCCGGCCAATTGGAATTTTTTACAGGAAATCAGCAAAGAAAATTTTGTTCTGTCATGGCATAGTACAGTTGTAAACTCAAAAACAAGATATCTTAGATTTGTTGCAGTTTTGCCAGGCAGTGAATTAAATGAAATAATTATCTATACCCGGAATTACACTAAAATACCATTATCGAAGGACAACATAATCTGTGAATCAGGTAACTGCGGCACAGATAAGGGATCATTATCTAATCTTGTGGATGAGCAGGACAAGATAGAGGATCCACCATCGTACCTGAATGGAGCGATGTTTGATGAAATCTATTTTGCCAGGACCGCTTATGAACATATAAGGCATGAAAGACCATTTGAATATACACATCCGCCGCTGGGAAAACTTTTAATAGCGTCTGGTATAATAGCTTTTGGCCTTAACACATTCGGATGGAGAATAGTACCATTTATTTTCGGCTTGTTAATGATCCCTCTAATGTACTTTTTCGGAAAGAAAATGTTCAATACAAGGTTTGGCGCATTTTCAAGTGCATTTCTCATGACATTTGAGAGCATGCATTTTGTACTTTCAAGGATAGCAATGGTAGATATTATATTATCTTTTTTCATTTTATTGATGTTTTACTGGTTCTACACCTATTATCAAGGAGAATTTTTCAAGAAAGGCTGGAATAATGTTTATTTACCTCTTCTTCTATCAGGATTTTTCTTCGGAATGGCAATTTCCGTTAAATGGACGGCACTTTTTAGTGCACTGGCTGTTTTGGCATTATTCATAATGCTTAAAAAAGATGAACTTAAGGCTGGACATCCAAGAAAAAGTTTTTTCAAACCATTCCTGTTAACGCCACTTCTTGTAATGTTCGTATCATTTATCATTATCAGTTTCATTATTTATGTTCTTTCTTATACCCCGATCATGGGCGTGCCGGGAGAAGGAAGCGGCCTCGAAATGGTTTTCAGATACCAGGAAAATATGTTAAGATATCACGAAACTCTCACTGCTACCCATCCTTTCAGTTCACCATGGTGGAGCTGGATTTTCATGATAAAACCTGTATGGATTTATTCTCTTAGCAATCCTGTGGAGAACACAGTATCCAATATCGTGGCTATTGGAAATCCGGCAATCTGGTGGGCCAGCATACCATTTCTGCTATTTGTACTGTGGAAATGGATAAAAGAAAAAGACAGTTCATGCAGGTTCATGGCAGTAGTGTTTCTTTTCCAGTTGCTCCCTTATATGTTCATCGGAAGGATTTTATTCCTGTATCATATGATGCCAAATGTTCCTTTCATTATCTTATCCATAACATATGGATTAAATATATTATGGTATAAAAATAAAATATACAAATATTTAGTTATAGCTTATCTACTGACTGTTTTGGTTACATTTTTATATTTCTATCCGATACTGGCGGGTTATCCGATATCCCACCAATTCAATGACGCCCATAAATGGTTAAGCAGCTGGATTTTTTAGATCATAAATCCAGGCACTTCACCACCTTAAAAGATGTTGCCTATATCATGCTGATAACTGCGATGGGAAAGCGGATGGAGTCCTTTGGAGGAAAGAAGAGTTTTCATCATTTTCTTTTCTCCCATATAGATAATGTCGCTTGGGCGCGGTTTATATTGACGCGGGAAAACACTTCTGTCAGGATCCTATCTTTTACTTCATCGATCGTGATGGCATTGTTCACATACATATCCACTAGCTCTGTAGTTAATGATCTTATTTCTTCACCGGAAGAAGCCTGGATATCTTCTTTTGTAGCAGTCTTAAGATAAATTTTAAGTTTATCAGACATATTTACATTTATACTGGCGTCCTCGTCATCCAGTGTATTATTTATCCTGTCATTCAATTCTTGACAAATTGGCATGCCTGATCCCGATGACAGGTTATTAACATCCCCTATCATCTTATTCCTGGCACCATCAAGCATTGGACCAAGTTTTTCATCAACCACGAGGTCAACGGATACATTGACAGTATCGTTAATGGCATCATTGATAGTATTCGTTATTTCCGTCTCAATAGCAACACGTGAGGTTTCATTGGTCTTTAATTCATCAAGTGTGTAAGAAAGATTCCCTAATTCGCTATTATTGAAGTTATGATCGATTATCTCTTCTACCTTATCGCGAGTAAGCCCTATGTGATACGGCATCGAGATGTATGTAGATTCCACGTAGGCGCTACGGGGCACTGGTTCACCGATATCTAAATTTCCCCCGATAGGCACGTTTGTAAATGGACGCCATATTACGGTAAAATTGTAACTATATCTGTCACCGATCTGGGTATCAAGATAATTTTTTATAATATTTTTTGAACTGTTTGAATAGTTAGTCATCATGAAATTCACTTGTGTTCTTGTCCCATTGTAGTAGATCACCCACTGCCCAGCTGCATTTTCAGCAGCGATATCGGAAAACGTCTTGTGTTTCAATTCTTTTCCCGCGATTATTTTTTTCCCCGCGGTATAAACAGATGAATTATTAAAAATGCCTGCCAATGCATCCATCTGGTCGCCGGCAACTGTATATTCAAAATCATCCACTCTCCCGTTCAATAGTGTAAGAAGCATATCTCCTGAATTTTCCTGGTTTTTCGAGGAAAGTGCCGAATTTATCTGTGTATTTCCAGTGATCGATGGAAGGAGAACCACCGCGCAAATAGATATGAGGATAAGGAACAGGATAACATCAAAGGTCGTTGAAAATCCACAGGTATCAATCAAAAATGATCTTTCGGATTTTTGCGTCATTTTTTACTCCATATCTTTACGGTGAGGGTGCCGGGTATTTCCTCAACATCATTGAGCGCGATGGTCACTGGTATTGATGCAGATACGCTCGCTTTTGATTCGCCGGAGTCCGGCCGTTTTATGACAATACTGTATGCATTCTCCAAGGAATTTGATTCAACTTTGAACATGAAATTGTAATATGAGCCATATTTTTTAATTATCTCATCGGGGTCATCTTTCAGGGTTTCAAGTTTCCCAGAATCGATGATACCAGAGCGTGTGCCGGTCAGTGAACTGTCTTTTCCCAGTTTTTTGGCAAGATTCGAAGCGTCCTGGAAATGTCCGGCTATAAATGATTTTTCCTGGTATGTTGTATATGCCTGTGTCAGGACAGCTATGAAAACGATAAATCCAACTACTGCCAGAGCCATGGCTGGAAGCTCTGAATACGGCTCGATTATTCCTTTTTCATCACTGATAAAGGAAGACATAATCCCTTTCCAGTATTTCTGCGTCATCTTTGTAATAAATTATCACCTTTTCTATGAAAACCGGCTTATCAAGATCGGGAATAAAAGGGGTCAAAGCAAGCTCTTTTTCTATTGATCCGAATATCGTATCGATTTTTCCTTTATCAGCAGGGAATTCAAGTGGACTTGATCCATCCCCATTTTTTCCATCGCCTATCATGTCACTTACATATTTTCGAAATCCAGAGACATTATTCCAATTGCTGTTCGGAGGATAGATGTGCGCTATCACTGGTTCGGCATGGGCCAATTCACGTTCTCCAGACATAAATGAGCTAAAGTTTGTATGTGCAATTACATACTCGGTGGATATTTCTATCGTGGCATGCCTGCTCTTTTTTCCAAATACATAATTGTATTTGTATCCGGGTATCGTAACGCTGTTTACTGTTTCTATTTTTGAGGTTATGTCCGAGGCGAGCGCATCCATATCCGACCTGATCTCTCGCTCTTGGTACATCGGATATATCCGAAAAGCCGCAAGAAGCAGAATGGCTGCGAATAGGATCAACCCGATCCGTGTAATAAAAAAATCTGCCCATCCGCTTTCATTTTTTGCAAACGCTAAAAATCGTCCCGTTCTATTCGATCTTGACATAGGTACCGTTTTTGTTTTTTACAAGTTCCATCGTTAAGTCGTAATCT
>Ga0172443_1143_pt1 | contig 9642 bp, 10 predicted proteins | sample MayberryNE_Catta_6_FD_114741 | JGI IMG/M metagenome (GOLD analysis project Ga0172443, IMG submission 114741) | reverse complement strand
CCGTATATATGAAAAAAGACTGACGGGGATTTTGAAGCTCATCTGGTTGCATTAAGTTGTAGTGAGCCTCCAGAAGGCTTTTCGAGATGGTCCCTAAGAATGTTAGCTGACAAGGTTATCGAACTTGGTTATATCGATAGCATCTCATACGAAGCTGTACGTAGTATTCTAAAAAAAATGAAATTAAACCTTGGCAAAAAAAGGGATGGAGTAATTCCACCTGAGCATAACGGAAGCTTTGTTGCGAATATGGAAATGGTGTTAGATGTTTATAAGCGTCCGCTTGATCCAAAAAATCCTGTTGTATGCATGGATGAATGTCCAAAGCAGTCGATTGCAGAGACAGGAATTACCATTCCCGCTTTGCCTGGACAGCCGGAAAAACATGATTATGAATACAAGCGTTGCGGTATGTGCAATGTTTTTATTGCTTGTGAGCCTTTAGCAGGAAACCGCATGGTAAATAACTGAAATAAAAACCAGGCAGGACTGGACTCATTTTATGAAACATTTCCGCCGGAAAAAGGCAAAAGCAATATGCAGTAGATTCGAGTTTGTGTATACTCCGAAACATGGGAGCTGGTTAAATATGGCTGAAATTGAGTTGAATGTGCTTACAGGACAGTGTTAAGACCGAAGAATCGATGACATTGAGGTGTCAGGAAAGAGATGCTGGCATGGGAGAAAAATAGAAACAACAAAAATGCGAAAGTAAATTGGCAATTTACAACCGAAGATGCACAGATTAAATTATCTCAACTTTATCCGGCACTTGATATCTGACGTGACACTAGGAAATTCTGCATTCTCTTAAAGCACGGTTTTCAGAGATATCAGTCCCTTTGCCTTTGTGACTTTCGGAAAGTTCCGTTTTTTTCATCCAGGAACATAACTATTTCAAAACATCCACAAGCGCAACCCTTTCCAGGACAAGTTCAGGGATCTTATCAACACCAGCAGCTTTGATCTCTTCATCAGTAATATTGAAAATGTCCATCAAAGCCCTGTTCTTTGATCCCTCATATTGCAGGACCTCCTTCGGTGTTATCTCATCAAACTCAGATAGATCAACATCCTCCCCGATAGCCACAAGTACAATATTGTTCTTTCCATTATGCACACCGATTTTCATGGCACGGTTTATCTGGCGCGTGCCTGATGCATAAAGCATTATTTCTTTTCCGAGGTCATTTGCGATATTCCTGCCTGTTTTGAATGAATTCATTGCTTTTTCGATAGCGAACATCAGATGATTTTTACCAGCCAGTTTATCAGCATCAAGCGCCAGGATAACTATATCTTTTCCCTTCGTCATCTCTTTAATTTTCATAAGGAAAATTTCAATATCCTCGATAAATATTGTACCTTGCAGTATATGGATCATGATTCTTCCCATGTTTTTATTAAGTCAATAGTATCCACAATAAGATCATGCAAATCCCCATCATCGTTTTTATCTATATCATTTAAGATATCGATCATAGTCCGGTCAATTTCTTTAGAAATAACAGATATGGTTGTCTCTTCATCCAGACCTGAATCCATATCTGCATTCTTATTCTTGTGGGAATCTGTCAGGTTTCCTATAATAGAAATACCTACAAGATTTCCAAGGGCGTGCAGCGCATGGATTTCACTTGCTTTTTTATTCAATTTCACACCTTCCCCGAAAAGAAACACCGAACGCGCTGCAATTATCATGGAATTTGCAAATATAGGATCGATCCCACCTTCTTTATCAGAAGAGAAGAGGATCATTCCAAGCAGGTCTTCTGAAAGGGATTTAGGGAAAAATGTTGCAAAGTGATCCAATGCATCGACCCAGGACTGTTCTTTACTATCAACCAGTGATTTCAAGTATGTATCATCGGGAAGAGATGTCTTCTCCATTTTTTTTAATTTAAGCTTGAGGTAGCATCTATGGCAGATATCCAGGGTGTAATATTTATAGGTTTTACGGGAAGGCTTACTGCAGAAGAAACAGTCTGTCATGGTTTTCACACTCTCTTGAATAGCTTATCAAGTTCCTGCCTGTTAAAAGATACCATCGTTGGCCTTCCATGGGGGCAGGTATATGGATTCTGTGTCTTGAAAAGCTGTTTGATGAGGCTTTCCATCTGGGAGCTGGAACAATCAGCTCCGGCCTTGATAGCGCTTCTGCATGCGATGCTTTTGGTTACCCGCTCAAATATCCCGGTCTCTTCTTTTACTCTTCCTTCTGAAAGGATATCAGATATTATATCATGCACCATCCCTGGGTCTTCAAGTTTTCCCAGGACAATAGGGACAGCCGTTACTGCAAATGAATCATGTCCGAATTCAGATATCCGGAAGCCGAACTCTTCAAGATAGGGAATAGTATCTTTTATCAATACTCTCTCCCTGGGATCAAGTTCAAGGTTAATCGGAACGATCAGTTCCTGGGAATCATCCCTCTTTGATTCGCGAATAAGGTCAAAAAATATGCGCTCATGCGCTGCATGCTGGTCTACGATCATCAAACCGTTCTTTGTTTCGGCAAGGATATACAGGCTATCTATCTGCCCAAGTACCTTTACATCAGGCATCTCAATCCCAATCCCAATCTCAACAGCACCTATATTTTCCTTTTCCATGCTCGCCCTTTCTGATTGTCTGAGTCTTCTTTCCGTGTCTTTTACAGACGGCCTGAAATCGCTGATAGTCTCTTTTACATCGAAAGACCCGGCAGCAGGAGTTTCGTAAAGTAGCTGCTGCGTCGGTATCTTTATATCAGGAATAAGGTCTTTACGGGTAAGTGCATTCTTAACAGCCTGCGTAACCATATCGCAAATATCCCTCTCATGGTCGAGGCGCACCTGGTTCTTGGTGGGATGGACATTTACATCCACTTCCCGCGGATCAACATATATCTTTAATACCGCTATCGGAAAACGCCCTTTTGGTATAAGGGTACCGTAGGCATCCCTTAGCGCAAAACCGATCGCTCTTGAATTGATATTCCTGTCATTGATATAGAATGACTGGTAATCAAGACTGCCCCGCGTCAAGGAGGGTCTTGAGATAAAACCTGTTATTCGCACAATAGCAGATTCAAGATCCACCGGAAGCATTTCTCGTGCGATTTCCTTGCCATAAATATGAACGATCGTATCTTGAAGTTCGGCTGCGGGTGAACGCAGCAACTCTTTTCCATTGTTGAAAAGAGAAAAAGAAATGTTATTATGCCCAAGCGCTATCCTTGAAACTATATCGATGATATGGGTAAGTTCAACTGTATCGGATTTCAGATATTTTTTCCTGACCGGTGTATTGTAGAAGAGGTCATTCACTGTAATTGTCGTCCCATCAGGGGCTCCGGTTTCTGCAATACTTATCAGTTTCCCGCCCTGGATGATCACTTTTGTACCTGATAATTCATCTTTTGTTTTTGTGATTATCTCGACATTAGCAATTGCAGAAATGGAAGACAAAGCTTCACCCCTGAATCCCATTGTACTAACGGTCTCTATATCTTCGATTTTCCTGATCTTGCTTGTAGCGTGTTTCACGTAAGAGAGAGCAGCATCATCCTTACTCATCCCGCAGCCGTTGTCAGTGATGCGGATCGAGCCTTTACCGCTTTTTGTAACCTCGATCCTGATATTGTTTGCACCCGCATCTATTGAGTTCTCGATCAGCTCCTTGACAACAGAAGCAGGGCGTTCGATCACTTCACCTGCTGCTATCTTGTTTATCGATGCTTCATCAAGGATCTGGATTTTTCCCATTTTATTTTATTAACCTGAATTCATTCTTTTTGTTTTGTTTCTTTTAAAGCTTTTCTTTTATAATATCATACTGGTTATATAAAATCATGCTCAGGATTATACATATCGACAAAGAATAGAACACCGTATCAGTACCAAGGCCGGTAAATCCTTTTTCCAGTACATACCTCACTCCCCCGATGATCGCCGCGATCATGAAAACAAGACAGGCTGAGGCCACTGCGCCGCCAAGAAGGAACCAGGGATATAATGCCCCTCTTTTTTCATAAAAAACTGAAGCAAGGACGAAAAGAACCGCGAACATGAAAAAGAGAATGTATGGTTTGACCGGAAATGGATTGATCTTAATAATATAATTTATCCCGTAGACCACTGTTACCATTATAAGAATCGCGATCCCAAAGACTATTGAAAGCACCCTGGTAAAATCCCCGGGGACAAATTTAACTTCTATTTTCCCTATGACAAAATATAAAATAAGGCTCAGTATCATGGATATGGAAAATGCATATGCAAGAGTCTCGATACCAATGCCTGACAATCCCTTTTCCCATATATATTTCATTCCAGCCACACACGCTATTATCAGGAAAGTCAAACATGCAGATGCCAGTGCGCCACCGATAAGTTCCCTGTGAAAAAAAGCTTTTTTCTCCCGTTCAAAATATATCGTGAAAATCACGAACCCTATAGAGAATATGAATAGGAAATAATATGGCTCATAGGGAAAAACGATGTGACCGGTCTGGAAAATATAAGTGAGCCCATAGGCAACAGAGATCATGATAAATGCAATTCCGGCTACGATTGCCAGTATCCGGGTAAAGTCATTTGATTTGATTTTGATAGTATCCCTCTGAAAACAAAATATAATTAAGGGTATTTAAACATGATGTCATCAAGAATCAAAACTCAAATAGCAATAATTTAATAATACAAGATAGTTATTGTGCTTTGTTAAGAGTGTAAAATTATTTAATTAATAAACATTCGGAGATAATCAAGAATGAAACTTCCTGTAGTTCATCTACCAGACATACAGGCGAACCAGCCTGATATAGCTATAACATTGACTCGCGTGGGGGTAACGGATGTCAAGAAACTTGTAGAAGTGGCAAGAAAGGATAAACGCCCTATCGTGCTTGTATCTACATTTGATATCTTTGTTGACCTTCCTTCTGACAGGAAAGGCGCGAATTTATCAAGGAATTTTGAGGCCATAGACGAGGTGCTTGAAGAAATGATCGCATCTCCTGTTTATGAAATAGAGGACTTATGCAGCGAAGTCGCAAAAAGGCTGATCGACAGGCATGAATATGCTTTGATCGCTGAAGTAAGGATGAAAAGTGAATATATCCTTAAAAGGGAAACACCTGCGACAAAATTGAATTGCCAGGAAGTTGTAAATATTTTCGCCGAGGCAAAAGCGATACGTGGTAAAACACTCACCATAAGAAAACTTGTAGGCGCTGAAGTACTTGGTATCACCGCATGTCCATGTGCCCAGGAAATAATGGTTGATAAGGCACGAAAGGAATTAAAGATGCTTGGCGTGGATTCCGGTATCATTAAGAAATTCTTGAATAATGTGCCCATGCCCACACATAACCAGAGAGGGCGGGGTATAATTTCGATAGAAACCCATGACAGTCATTTTGTCTCGCTTGAAAAGATCATCAATATCATCGAGAATTCCATGAGTTCGCAGATGTTTGAATTATTGAAGCGGGCCGATGAGGCTATGATCGTTGAAAGGGCGCACAAGAATCCCAAATTTGTAGAAGATTGCGTGCGGACCATGGCCCAGAAAATCGTTAATCAATTCCCTGAGCTGCCGGATGATTCTGTTATTGTGGTAAAACAGATAAATGAAGAGAGCATCCACAGGCATAATGCATTCGCAGAAAGGAAATCAACGCTTGGGGAATTGAGGCAGGAGATCAGTAATATCGGGTGAAATGAAATTAATAGTTCACCGGGCAATATTATTGATATAAAATCAGACGCATTTTTTCAAATAAATGTAATAAATGTTAGTAAACTATATATTTAAGTAATGCATTTGTATCATACACATAATCATTATGAGGGATACTTTTGGCAAATAAGAAAAAAGTAGTAATAGAAAAGGCGAGCGCAACCCGTGTAAAAGAAAACAAGACATTATATATAGGAATTGATCTTGGAACGAACCATACTGCAATATCGACGAGTGAAGGAAAGAAAAAGAGCATTCTCAGCGTTGTGGGTATCCCAAAAGATGCAGTAGCATCGAAATTCCTGAAGAAAGAGCGCCTGTATGGTGATGAAGCATTAAAACACAGGGTTGCGCTTAACATGTTCAAACCTATCGAGTCCGGGTTATTAAAGAACCAGAGAGAGGACCTTGAGGCTGCCAAAGGCCTGCTTCAATATATAATGGGGCTTGTGGATGCTAACCGCGATGTAAAAAAATATGCCATTATAGGAGTTCCATCCCAGGCCAGCGTACTTAATAAAAAGATCATTACAGAAATGGCAAAAGGTTTCTTTGATGGGGTAATGGTTGCAAGTGAACCTTTTTGTGTCGCATATAACCTTGGAGAGCTGGAACATACCCTGGTCGTGGATATAGGGGCAGGGACCACTGATATATGCAGAGTACATGGTACGCTTCCGGAACCCGATGACCAGATAAGCAGCAACAAAGCCGGTGATTATATTGATGCTGAATTAGTAAGGCTGATCTCCGAAGAATATGCCAATGTCAGGGTAACAAATGAGGTGGCAAAAAAATGGAAAGAACACAGTTCATTCGTGGGTGAGCCTGAAGAAGAAATTGTTGTTGATATACCTGTTGATTCTTCTATACTTAAATTATCAATTACAAAAGAGATAAGAACTTCATGTGAATCCATTATTCCGGATATAATGTCCGGTATATCCAAACTGATATCCACATATGATCCTGACTTCCAGGAATATCTGCGCAATAATATCTGGCTGGCAGGCGGAGGCAGCCTGATCAGGAACATTGATGTCGTTCTGGGAAAGGAACTCGAATTAATAGATGGCGGAAAGGTCTTCAAAGATACAGACCCGGTTTTTAGCGGCGCAAATGGTGCCCTGAAACTGGCACAGGATATGCCGCCTGAATTCTGGCAAACTGCATAGATGCTGGAAAAACTTACTGGCACAACAATTGAAACCCAGCGAAAATGGCTTAAATTCCTTCTTGCGAGGGTTGGCCATAATAATCTCCCGAAGCTTTTTAATTACTACCAGAGCATAGGCTGGATCAGTGGATCAGCGGCTGAAAAACTACTTGATATCGCAAGTCTGGAGAAACGCTACAAAGGGGCTTCATGGACTCTTTCTGCCGAGGAACAGCGAATATCAAGGCTTTTTATTGAGAAGCTAAAAGGGGAGGATATAGAGGATTCTCTTCTAAATGTTCCTTTTTCAGGAAAAGCGAAACCTGATATTGAAAAAAAAATCCAGATCAAGCCATCTGAACATATTCATCCTGCTGAAAAAAAGAAGATGGAGATCAGTATACACCGCCGCGAAGTCACTATCAATAACCTTGAGCAAGAACTGGAAGAAAAGTATGCAGAGATTGGGGGCCTAAAGGAAAGGATAAGGGAGCTTGAAAAAGCTCTTCTTAAAAACCAGAAAGAAATGATGAAAAAAAAGATATTTATGGATATCATGGATCAAAACATAAAGTTGAAAAAAGCAGTTCGAAGGGGCAAGAACAAGAACCCTGAGAGGTCAAAAGAGCTGGTTTGACCAGAATAATCCCGGCAGAGCCGCCTGTCGGATTGATCAAGAAATTATTCATCTTTTTTGAATTTCAATGATTTGAAATGGGGGCCTTTCCAGTACACCATTTTCTCAACATTTATCTGTATGATCACATCGTTCTCACCAAGGGGCTTATTCTCTATTACTTTCTGATATTTGCTTTTAAATTCGTGATAGATGTCATAGTATAATTGCAGCGTCTCTTCAGACAGGAAATATATTGGTGCTTTATCTGTAATAGCAGCCGTACCCTGGGCCATAACTCCTTCATTATTGAATGGATTTACAGGGTCCCGGATATCGATTGTAATACTGATATTGGGATTTTCAGACAGGTTCTTGACCTTTTTTGATCGATCATTTGTGATGAAAAAAAGTTTCTGTGAATTCTCATCGTATATGAAAAAAACCGGGGTCAGATGCGGCTGGTCATTTTTATCGCTTGTGCATACATAACCGAAATAATTACCGTACAGGATATTTCGTATTTCCTCAGGGATCCGCATATTTACACCGGTACGCTTATTTGTTTTGCGCCTCTCCAATAGATTATTTTAACTGGTTTTACTTCCACAAGTATCCTTGCAATAATTGGTGTCAGTTGCCATGCTTTTGGTAATTCTGAAGTTGAATATTTTTTTGTGTATTCAGGATATTTTTTCATAAATAACTTAAGAGCCGCAAGCATATCTATGAAATGCATTGGAATGTCCATTATACCATATATTTTGACTTCCCCTGTAAAAAGAACTGCTTTGTTTTCATATATGTTACTCATATCCCTTTTATCTATCAGGAAAGCGACCTTGTTGTTTTCCTGCATGATCTTTAATTTTTTCGCTTCTTTGGATGTATTAAAAAAGATTTTCTGCCCGTCAAAAACATAAACAACCGGAGTTACATGGGTTTTTCCTTTCAGGGAAGTGCCGATATATGCGAAACTTGATTCATTTACCAGATTATAGATATCCGGGGGAAGCCATGGAACTATTGAGATTATATATGCTGAGTAAAGCGAGGTAAGGGTTACAAAACTCATGAAAAACAGTGTGATCACGACCAAAAAAGCATCTGTCTTGAACAGGGGCAATAAAAGAAGGGAAATGAGTCCGAAGAAGACATTATTAATATCAAGTTTTTGAAGGTATCGAAGTTCAGTGTATGGCGTATGTTCAAGCTCACTTCTTTTTTCCGCAAGTTTTTTAAGTCTTATAGATCTCCATAAAGCAAGGACTGATGTCCATAACCCAAGCCCCATCCTGTAGCAAATATCCCATATCAGGAGACTTACGAACAATAATAAAATCGGGTGAGGAGATTTTCCAAGCCACATATCCAGTAAATCCGTGCCAAAATAGTAAAGATAAAACATAAAAGGGATGAAAATAACCAGCCCTGGAACAGCCTCATAATGATTTTTATGGAAAAGTATCCCTTTATATCTCTCAAGTAATTCATTTTCATCCTTGCTTAACGGGGCCCTGAATTTACGAAGTGTTGGCGCAAGTTGCAGGATCAGAAGACTCCATGATACTGCTACAAGGATGGCAAGTGAGCCATATAACAGGGAAATCTGTTCAAGGTCAAAGATAAAACCAAGGGTTATGCCGATTACAAGAAGCAATAAAAATTGGAGAAGGATGCTGTATTTGTAGGACAGTAGAGAAAAAGGAGGTATCCTGCCAACGATCTCTTCATATATCCACTTCTTTTCCTTCACAGGCTCATTATCCATTCATTGTCTGATGGAAAGCATCAATAATAAACCCATATCATAAATCACTATCAGAGAACAAATCGATAATATTATTTATAACTTATTCCATTTAGACCGATGGTGAGTATAATGAACTTTAAAATTATTTCAATATTTATCATGGTATTATCTTTGATTTTCCTGGGATGCGTTGATGAGAAAAATGGCGTAACTCCAGTTCCGACTCCAATGACAACGCCTACTGCTACGCCGACTCCAGTGCCAACTGTGGTTCCGACAACTGTGCAGCCAACCCCGATCCCGACAACCGCCAGAACGCAGGCATTATATATTTCTGAAGTTGATGATTTATATGGGTTTCGCAAGGTTACCGTAAAAAATGGTTCATCA
>Ga0172443_1142_pt1 | contig 9756 bp, 10 predicted proteins | sample MayberryNE_Catta_6_FD_114741 | JGI IMG/M metagenome (GOLD analysis project Ga0172443, IMG submission 114741) | reverse complement strand
GGGGGTGTTGAAGAATCAGCCGTAGCAAGCAGGGATGGTTTGCTGATCTGTTCGACTATAAGTAAAAAGCAGCATGCTGAGACCTTTGTGGCCATGTCAGCTACCATGATAGGAGCGGCGGAAACAGCAACAACAGAGCTTGGAAAAGGTATTCCTGAAAGAATAATTGTTGAATCAAATAACGGGAGAATAATCGGAACAGGTGCTGGACCAAAAGCATTGCTCCTGGTCATGACAAAACCAGATGCAAGTCTTGGATTGGTTTTAATTGAAATGACAAAAGCATCTGAGCAGATAAGAAACATTCTTAAATGATGTTTCTTTCGTGCGGTTAAATAGTAAATATATGGAAAACTTGTTATAGTCTCAAATCATAAAATGAGCATGTCATGAAGCAGGTCACAACAGGCGTAAATGGTCTTGACAAAGTACTTAAAGGAGGTTTCCTTAGACCCTCAATTGTATTGATAGCAGGTACTGCCGGGACTGGAAAAACAACATTGGTAATGCAATCAATCTTTAACTCTGCAAAAAATGAAGAAATCTGTATGTACATAACTGCAATTTCCGAGCCCATTGCCATGATCAATAACTTCATGTCACAATTCTCTTTCTATAACATTTCACTTCTTGCAAAAGGTAATGTTAAGTATGTGCCTATCGGTATCGATATAATTCATAAGGGTTCTGAAGCGATCATTAAGGAAATGGAACGGAATATTGAAATAATCAAGCCTGACAGGATCGTCATTGACCCTGTGAACGTGTTTGCTTATGGATTGGATAGCGAATCACAGAGGCAGTTTTACTATGATTTTTTTACCAGCATGAAAGGATGGAATTCTCTTGTCCTGTTAACCGGGGAATTTACAGGGGAGGAGCTTATCAAGAGTACACTGAGTTATATGGTCGATGGTATAATCCAGATCAGCAATGAGCCATTTTATGAAAAAAATATCAGATACCTGAATGTTCTCAAAATGAGGGGACAGGAAATCCAGGGGGGTAAACATTCGTGCAAGATCAATAAAGATGGATTTATAGTATTCCCCAGAATACACCCAATAGCCAGGAAATCTGTTTTCAATGAACGGATATCAACCGGTGTAAAGGGACTGGATAAAATGACTGGTGGAGGCTTCGTACGTGCTTCTTCAATATTGATCTCCGGCTCAAGCGGGACGGGGAAGACAATACTTGGAATACAATTCATCATAGATGGCCTCTTAAAAAATGAACCTGGTATAATAGTTTCTTTTGAAGAGGACATGGAGCAAATCCGTGAAAATTCTAAAATGTTCAATTGGAACCTGGAGGAATTTGAAAATAAAAAATTACTGAAAATAATATCTCCTCTTGAATATGATGCATATGAACTGGCGCTGCAGATCGAAGAGACAATTGACACTATAAAAGCTAAACGTTTATTGCTGGATGGGATAGGAAGGCTTCAGAGAATGTTACCCCAATATGCACAACTACCTGAATATATGGGGACGGTCAGTAATATCTTAAAGAATAAGAATATAACAGCGGTCTATACGAATGAGACTTCAAACCTGACAGGAGCAACACAGATCACAGGGATGGGTATCTCCCCGTTTCTGGATACAGTTATACTGCTTCGGTACGTGGAGATAAAAAGCGAGATGCGAAAAGCCATATCAGTACTTAAGATGAAGGGAAGCGACCATGATAAGGAGATAAGGGAAATCGTTATCACTAAAAATGGAGCTGAAATCAAGCTGCCTTTCAGTGAATACTCAGGTTTATTATCAGGCAATCCTATTAAGATTCCATCTCAGGCTTTTGTGGAAGCCTTTAAGAAATAACACTATGATTGAAACATCACTTGAGCAAATAATTAAAATTTATTCATGGATAATTGCGAGTTTTATCATGATTTTTATAGCTGCAATAGCCATGTTTTATCAAAAAAAATTTGGAGTGAAGACTTTTTATTATTTTTATTTTGTTCCGATTATTTTCATTTTTGCTGTAATCATTAATTTATATTCATTTAATACCCCTGAAAGTGAATATGTGGAATTTATCGGGGTATTTATCTCTTTCATTGCTACTTATTACCTTTACAGAATAATGGTGAGGGTAAAATGACAGACTATTTTGAATTTCTTGATGTCGCTTCTTTTCTTTTATTCGCTCTTATACTATATTTTCTGAGCGTCATAAGCAAACGATTGGGCAGTGTCATGGGACTGAAAAAGTATTATTATCTTTATTATCTTGGAATATTTTTCTTATTATTTGCTTCTATCATAACGATAATATTGTTTGTAAGTATGCAATATACGGATTTTTATGGATATGTCTTTTTTTCAATCGGACTTACTCTGGGTCTTATCGCATCAATAAGATACTGGGGCTGGTTAATTATAGAATTATTCAGAGGTTAATCGTAATGAAATATGTATCTATAATATCTGTAATATCTATAATATCTATAATCCTTATTTTATTAATGTCGGGCTGTATTGATAAAGCCGAAAAAATAGACCTTAATGTAATTCAGGAGCCTGAAACCATAAAGAATGATTCTTCAATTGATGTGGCGATCGCTTCGGTAGTTTCCCCAAAAGAATCATATGAATATTATAACGAAATGATCCAATATATTTCCCGATCTCTGGGTGTTGATGTAAAAATAATACAGAGAAGAAGTTATCAGGAAATAAATGAACTTATTAAAAACAATGAAATTGACTTTGCTTTTGTCTGCGGGGGGGCATACATTGATGGAAACTCGGAATTCGGGATGAAGATCCTTGTTGTGCCTGAAGTTAATGGAAATACAACATATCATTCATATATAATTGTCCACAACAATAGCAATTATACCAATTTGATCGAATTAAGGGGCAAAAAATTTGCATTTTCTGACCCGTTATCAAATTCGGGAAAACTTTATCCGACATACAGGCTTTTTCTAATTAATGAAACGCCGGATTCTTTCTTTGGAATTGACGGGCAGGGAAGAAATAATTGGTTTTATACATACAGCCATGATAATTCCATAATTGCAGTAGCTGAGCAATTGGCAGAAGGAGCAGCCGTGGATAGCCTGGTTTATGATTATATGAAAGAAACGCACCCTGAAATAATAGCTAAAACGAGGATCATTGAAACATCACCATCTTTTGGTATCCCCCCGGTCGTTGTTTCAAAGGATATAGATCCTTTTTTGGAGGAAAAACTCAGGAATGTTTTCTTGAATATGGATAAGGATGAAGAAGGAAAGAGAATACTTTCATTGGTCAAGGTCAACAGGTTCGTATATCTCGAAGATAATGCTTATGATTCGATAAGGGAAATGAGGAAACAAATAAAATGAGCAGCCTTCGCGGCCGGCTCATAATATCCATGCTGGCAATTATATTTTTGATCGTTGCAGGTTCAAATTTTGTTATCCAGGATATACAAACAGGAATAATCGAAGGAGAGTTCAGGAATGTAGGTTTTTTATTGGCAAATAACCTTGCTTCGGAAATTTCAAATAATTTTCTTATAAATGATTTTGTTGAGGTGAGTAAAACAGTAGATAATGCAAAGAACAGCTATCCTGAGATCGAATATATATTTGTGACGGATTCGCAGGGAATCGTGCTTGTTCATACGTTTGAAAGCGGATTCCCAAAAGCCCTATTAGATTATGCCAAACCTGAAAATATCAGTATGGAAGAAATAATAGACACTGAAAAGGGGATCATACATGAATTTGATGCACCGCTTTTCAAAAATATTGGGTATGTGCATCTTGGATTATCCGAAAACAGGGTAAGAGCACAAATCCTTGATGCATCACGAAAAATCCTGTTTTTGGCTATTTGCGCCGTGCTGCTTGGTGCGATTTTTATCTATTTTATAGGAAAACGATTGACAGAGCCTATCATAAGGCTTAATGAAGGGGCAAAAAGAATAAATAAAGGTATTCTTGACCAGAAGATAGAAGTAGGTTCCAATGATGAAATGGGGGAACTTGCACGAACATTTAATGATATGTCTTATACCCTTGATCAAAAGATCAAGGAACTCATTACCTCAAAAGAAAAAACCGAAAATGCAGAAAGATATCTGGAGACATTGTTCCACAGTATTGAAGATGGAATTATTGTCATGAACATTAACCATGAGATCATTAAAATGAACAGCTCTTTCTTGAAAATGACGGGAATGAGTGAAAAAGAGGTTTTAGGAAAGACATGCCATGAATTGATTTTCGAAACGTCACCTTCTCAAAAGGAAGAGTGTCCGGTCAATAGATTATTGCAAACGAGAAAGCCGATGCGATTTATGCAAGAGAGCAAATTCAATTCCAGGACAAAAATCCTTGATATAAATTCATCACTGTTCATCGATAAAAAGGAAAATCCAAATATTATAATGGTAATAAGGGATGTAACACAGCATAAAATTCTTGAAAATGAAATATTGCTTCGAAATCGTGAACTTACGGTGCTAAATGAAATTTCAAAGAATATCAGTGAAGCATTTGATATTGATAGAATAATATCAAAATCACTTGAAAATATCCTTAAATTAACAAATATGGAATATGGAGATGCCTATCTTGTTGACGACAAAACCGGGAAATTTACCCTGATAAATCATCAGGGTGAAAAATGCAATGATCCTTTTGAACCCGGGAAGGTAAATGAAGTACTGATCATTGAAGGCAGGAAAAATACTTTACCGACAAAGGATGTTTATTATTCTTATGCAGTTATTCCACTTAAATCAAAAGATAAAGTTTTTGGGATAATTAAGATCACCAGCGAGAAAAGTCATATTTTTTCAGGGAGGGAAAAAGAACTTTTCTCGGCTATAGGAAACCAGATCGGTGTGGCTATAGAGAATATAAGTTTCCATGATAATATAAAATATCTTAAAGAATTTAACGATGAAATCCTGAATAATATAAATCTTGCGTTGCATGTTGTTGACAGGGATATGAAGATCCTTGCAGTAAATGATGAATTAATAAAACTTGGCAGGATTAAAAGAGAAGAGGTCATAAATAAGAATCTTTACGATTTATTTCCATTCCTTAAGAAAAAACATGTCGATCAAGAATATGATCATGTTATTGAAACCGGAGAAATTTTTCAAAGTGAGGAAAAAATACAATATTATGATGAAATAATATATACAAGTACCAGCAAAATCCCTGTCAAGGACAAGAACGGATTTGTTGAAAAGATCATAACTGTTATCAAGGATATATCTGAAAAGAAAAAACTTGAAGAAGAACTTAAAGACTCTTATGAAGAACTCAAATTAACATATTCAAAACTCCAGGAACTGTATAAGATCAAAGATAATTTTCTTTCAAGTATATCTCATGAACTTAGAACTCCACTCACATCTGTTATGGGATACACTGAATTAATGCTGGAAGAGAATTTGACGCAAAAACAACGCCATAAAATTGAAATCATATTCCGGAATTCAAAACGATTATACAGGTTGATAAGGTCACTTCTTGATACCCAGATAATCGACTCAAGCGATCTCCAACTCACCAGAGAAAAGATAATGATCAATGAACTTATCACGGGTGTGGTCGAAGATATGAAGAACATTGCAGTTAGTAAGAATATACCCATAACCATTGATATCCCTGATTTCCTGATCGTTGAAGGAGATAACGAAAGATTAATAGAAGTGTTTTCAAATATAGTGGAAAATGCCATTAAATTCACAATCGCAGGTGAGATAATGATAAAAGGAGAAATTGATAACGAAAAAGTCCATATTGCTATCAGCGATACCGGGATTGGTATCTCTGAAGATAAGCTGGAAAAGATATTTGACAGGTTCTATCAGGTGGATTCATCAGATAAACGAAAATTCGGTGGTACTGGATTGGGTTTATGGATATCGAAGAAAATTATAGACGCGCATAATGGCAGAATATGGGCGGAAAGTAAAAATAGGGGGAGTACCTTTCATATTTTATTGCCAAAACGGGTGAAATAATGAGTACAGATAGTTCAACAAAAAAAGTTCTTGTAGTGGATGATGAACCTGATACGCTCGAACTTGTTAAGCTGGTTCTTGAGAGCGGGGGTTTTGAAGCGATTCTTGCAAATAACGGAAAGGAAGCCATGGCTCAAATAGCTATCGTACGGCCCGATCTGGTTCTTCTTGACATCATGATGCCGGACATGGATGGATGGGATGTGTTCAGGAAAATGAAAGAAAGAGATCCAGGCATTCCCATCGCTATTTTGACAGCAAAAGCGCAGAATATCGATAAATTGCTTGGGCTGCATGTTTTAAAAGCTGACGATTATATAACTAAACCATTCGGGAAAAATGAGTTGATCAGCAAAGTGAAGAAATTGACAGAATCAACGGAAAAAAACAAATAACGACCATAAATTAAAATATTATTCAAAACAATGGAGAGAATATCATGCAAGTACAAAAAATTGTAATTCCCTTTTATACGCAGGAAAGATGGCAGAACTGGATAATACAGGTCAAAGAAAGCGGTTTTAAGATCGATGACCAGCAAAAAGGAGCGATTTTTGTTAATATGGAAGATGATGTTGTCCTTGCATGCCTTAAAATTATTGCAAAATTTGATAAGAACCTGATCACAAAAGAAGATTCACTGGGACAGATACAGGAGATCAAGGAAATAGTCCTGAAACAGGTTGAGCCCATTTCAGAAGATATTGATATGATGATCGAATCCACTCAATTATCGCTAATGGGTGTTTTTGCTTCATGTGAATGTTACATAGAGAAAGCGTTTGAAAAAACAAAATCTCTCAAGCCTTTGATCAAAAAAGCAATAGAAGCTGAGAAAGAAGATAATATGGGAGCAGTCCTTGGAAATATTGCAGAGATCGGCGCAAACATCCTTGCCGGCGGGAAAGTAAAAGATAAGGACCTTGAGGATATTCCTGACGGACTTGTGGCTGAATGGCTTGATGGTATAGATTCACTCCGTGCAGCCATGATAGGGGATACAAGCTATCGTGACGATGAACCCGATGAAGGCAAATGAAATTTAGATGCTGATCCACAAAATCTTATGTATTCCTGAAAATGAGAATGTCTGTTTTGTTGAAGAAAGCTTTGCTGCTTTAAAAAACAATACGCTTACATTGCAGTATCTGGAAAATATCAGGAAAGACCCGGATGCCCTGGTATCAGGGATAAAAGATGAAAATGATAACATTATTGGCCTTGTCCTTATTAATCCCGAATCCGAAGAATCAGAATCGTTCCATGCAATTTTTACAAACATAATTTCATCAAGGCCGATCCCAAATAATAGCAGCAGGATTTTTTCCGGAATTGTCAAAGATATGAAGCTGCAAAATTCGTATAATACAACGATCCGGGAATTTAGTGAAGCTGTAAATGAATATTTTTCCATCGAACTTGTTAACAGGCATTTATGTGAAAATTGCCATGTAAACAAAGAACCCTATAATATGGTTTATATTGAAAGCAGGAATGCCAGGTTAAAAGGAATACTTGATAAATATAGACTAAAGGGCAGCATACTGGAAATATGCTGCGGGAACGGGATGTCCACTCTGCCGCTCCATAATATGGGATATGACCCTCTATCTATCGATTATGATAAATGCCAGATATGCCAGGGACTTGAACATAGTGTGCTTGACCCGAAGAGGACAATAGTTATTGATGCCACCAGGCTTTCAGAATTCTTCAATATAAATTCTTTTGATACAATAGTGGGCTTTATGCTTGGGACGATATATCCTTTCAATAAAAGTGTATGGGAAAAAATGATGGCTGAATCAGTGAAGCTTCTCAAATCCGAAGGAATGATCCTGTTGACTGTAAATAAGAAAGAAGAGATAGAGATATTGAAAAACGCACTTGAAATAAATGGGATCAGGGGGCAATTAATTGATAATACCGATAGCAAAGGCATTTACGACCAGTGGGTATATGTAGGAACTAAAGAATAAAATATTAATAGTAATAAAGGATCAATAAAATGCCGCGAGACAGAAGGGATTTTTTCTATAGAAAAGCAAAAGATGAAGGTTATCGTTCCCGCGCTGCTTTTAAACTCAAGCAGATCAATGAAAAATTTAAGATCATCAAAAAAGGGGATACTGTTGTTGATCTTGGCGCAGCGCCCGGGGGATGGCTCCAGGTTGCAAAAGAACTCTCCGGCGGAATAGTTGTAGGTGTGGATATTCTGGATATCGAGGAGATAGAAGGTGTGGATGTAATAAAAGGTGATATCCGCCTTGATAAAACCATTGAAAAGATAAGGGAAAAGATCAAGTCGGATAGGGCTGATGCTGTAATTTGCGATGCTGCGCCTAACCTTTCAGGGAGCTGGAGTTATGACCATGCCCGTTCTATTGACCTTTCAACTTCAGCTCTTGAGTGCGCAAGAAAGATACTGAAGAACGGAGGAAATTTTGCGGTCAAAGTCTTCCAGGGAGATATGTTCCCGGACTTTCTCAATAAGGTCCGGGGGGTTTTTGGAAAGGTACAGGCTTTTTCTCCCGAAGCATCCAGGCAGCAGAGCGCTGAGATCTATATTATCGGGAAGGAATTATTGACAGACGCGGTCAAGATGAACGGGGAATATGCTGTAACGATAGAGGACACAGGCGCAAGCGGGGACGGGATCGCAAAGATCAATGATTTCGTTGTGTTCGTAAAAGATGCAAAAAAGGGAGAGAAACTCAATATCCGGATCAGGTTCATCAAACCCAATTTTGCATTCGGGGATAGAATTTAAACGAAATCAAAGCAGTTTCAATTCGTGTTGGTAGTTATCCTGATGTGTTGCACATCTTAATTTATTGATCTGAAAATAAGCTATATTTCGAATATACTTTCATTGAAATGACGACATTTGACGTCCCACTTTTTATACACTTGCATTGGCATTAACTTTTTCCTCCTTTGTGTTATGTTCCTCAATTATTGCGATATACTCCTTAACCAGAAATTCACTCATCTCAAGAATTCTGCAAATCTCCTGAACATTCATACTTTCGTATAGGGTTCTAACTTTCTTAAAAGCCTTAATGTATCGATCACATGCCTCTTCTGTATGACCTGTTATTCTTGCAATGTCTGGAGTTGGAATATTCTTCAGGTAAAGTCCGATAATAATCTTCTTGTGAGTAGTGGATCTTCCGATATCATGAATCGTACCGCGATAAGGTAGAACTACTTGATTCTCAATCTGATATTCCCTGATATCCTTTCCAACAACTCCAATACTTATGCCCAATAACTCCGCTACATCCGACTGAGACAATACGCCATTCTGTTTATATGCTTCCTTCAGAATTCTTGAAATTCTGAACTTTCTGACCTCTTTATGCGAATAACCATTAGCTCGAAGTTCTCTATCTTCGGCATGCGTAACAGAAAGAATTACAGGAACTATCTTTGTCTTCTCAAGGGTTTTACCGTAACTTGGTTTTTCATCCTTATGAACTGCAAACCAAAACGTCTGACCCGCTTCAAGACTCCATGCATCACGATTATGACTCTTGAATAGTTTCAGAACATCTTCAACAAACATTTCCTGTATCTTGTCTCCTCCAAGGAATTTATATTCGGAATTGAGAAGGAATTTGATGGCTGATCCCACTCCTTTTGCTTCGATATTTGAAGTCACAGGTTCACCTCCTTTTTTTTAATCGATTCATCCAAAGTTATTTTCGATGGCTGGAAAAGAAGTTGAATTCGGTCTTTGCCTTCATCTTTGTATTT
>Ga0172443_1141_pt1 | contig 9760 bp, 8 predicted proteins | sample MayberryNE_Catta_6_FD_114741 | JGI IMG/M metagenome (GOLD analysis project Ga0172443, IMG submission 114741) | reverse complement strand
AGTGCAGCAATCAGCAATGAATGTGGCTTCCACTGCCCAGGAACTCTCGGCTTCAAGCGAAGAAATGAAAGCATCCACTGACCAGATATCAGGCACCACACAGGATATTTCAACAGGCGTAAGCTCGCAGGCGACAAAGATGGCAGAGATTAGCCGCGCCATGAAGGAGATGTCAGAAAGCGTCCAGCAGGTCGCGGTGAACTCCCAGAAAGCGGCTGATAGCGCAACAAATGCTAATAAAACTGCTCAGGAAGTCCAGGTGAATGTGACAAAGTCCGCAACTTTGATAAAAGACCTTGATAATAAATCCCTGCAGATAGGTGAGATCATTGGCGTGATAACAAATATCGCAGACCAGACAAACCTTCTTGCATTGAACGCTGCAATAGAAGCGGCACGAGCAGGAGAACATGGCAGGGGTTTTGCCGTAGTTGCGGATGAGGTCAGGAAACTTGCAGAAGAATCCCGTGGCGCAGCAAGTCAGATCACAGATTTGATAAAAGGCATACAGCAAGGCACAAAACAGGCTGTAGAGAGCATGGAGAAAGAATCAGTAACAGGCATCAACCTTATCGTCAAAGCAGCAGCAGACGTTGCAACAATGGTGCAGGAAATAGCAGCAGCAGCCGAAGAGCAGTCTGCCTCGGTTGAAGAAGTAACCTCTTCAGTAGAGGATGTATCAGCCATAAGCGAACAATCCGCAGCAGGCACACAGGAAACATCAGCAGCCGCAGAAGAGCAGGCAGCTACAATGGACCAGCTTGTGAATGCAGCCCAGGAAATGGCAAAATTATCAAATGAATTGCAGGTCGAGGTTGCCAAGTTCAATATCGGTGAATCTGTAACAGAACGAAAAAATGCGTATGAACCTGCAACAGTCGAGTACAAATCTGTACCTGAACGTGGACGAAAATCTGTTGAACGCAAGACTATTGAACACAGGACTGTACAACACACATCTGCAGAACAAAAAACTACCAAACACAAACCTGAAGGCAGTCAGAAGAAAATAAAGGAACACAGTACTTCAACTTCAGGCACTATGTCAAGCAATGATGAGAGAGCTGATATCGGGAGCAGTCCTCCGGGTTCAAGCCTTGAAGACCTGACAAAATAGGAGGACGCAATGGCGCAAATACAACCACAGGATGCAAAAGCAAAATCCGGCGACGAGCTACAGCTCGTCGTTTTTAATATCGGCACTGAAGAGTTCGGTGTCGAGATCATGAACGTGCAGGAGATCATCCGCATGACAAATATCACAAAGATACCGCAGGCATCAGGATACGTGAAGGGAATTATCAACCTTCGCGGCAGGATAATCGTGGTGATAAACCTCAATGTGATAATGGGCATGGAAAGCAAAGAGAATAATGAGAATACACGCATCATTGTCGCGGATATCGGCGAGACAGTGATGGGTTTTATCGTTGATTCAGTAAGTGAGGTAATACGCCTCCCTGAAAGCAGTGTTGAGCCGGCCCCGGCTGTCATTGCCAATAAGATAGGTACGGAATATGTGCGAGGCGTGGGTAAGATGGAAGACAGGCTGCTGATACTGCTTGATCTTGATAAGATACTTGGTGCGAACGAACTTCGCAATGTAAACAAGATAGCAACAGAAGCTGAAGCAGCAGCAGTGACCGTATAGGAAAGCTGCTTTTTTTCGTTTTTTCACACCTATTTCACAAATTCATATATAAGAAAGCATTTTTAATTTTCAAGTATTGATGAAATTTGGAGAACTTTTTAGATAAAAGTTAACAGGTAATATTATGGGCTTGATGAAAATTATGGATGAGGTCAATAAGTTAACACTTGATAGGTTAAATATTGGAATGAGAATCGCATATGGTTTCATTGTAGTTAATATATTGTGGTTAGTTGTGGTGTATTTTGGCTATTATCATGAAAGAATTATTACATTTATGGACACTGATGAGATAATCATAATTTTACCTTTTTTAACAATCATGTCATCTATACTCATCTGCATTGGATTGACACGTTCCATTATGAAGCCATTAAATGAATTTGAGATCGCTGCTAATCGAATATCTGAAGGAGACCTCACACCGGATATGAAGTCTATATCCAGTGACGAGATAGGATTACTTGCAGGATACTTTATAAAAATGACGTCTACACTCAGACATATAACTGGAAAGGTACAGGATATCTCTTTAAAAATGGCAACTAAAGCACATGAGCTTTCTATATCAAGCCGGGAGTTGAAATCTTCAATTGACAATGTATCAAATAACACACAGGGTATAGCAGAAGTATCAAGCCAGCAATCAAAAAAAATAGATAATATCAATGAGATCGTAAATGAGATATCAATCATCAAGCAGCAGGTTACAGTTGGATCGGAAAGGACGGCACAGGCTACAAAAGATTCCAATAATACAGCAAGGGAATTACTCAAGAAATCAAATGACTTGATGAACAAAATAAAGGATATTCAGAACTCAGTAAATAAATCTGCCCTTGTAATAAAGAGTCTTGATAGTAATTCTGAGAAGATAGATGAAATAGTAGGAGTAATAACTAAAATTGCAGACCAGACAAACCTGCTTGCCCTGAATGCTGCAATTGAGGCAGCCCGCGCTGGGGAGCATGGAAAAGGATTTGCTGTTGTGGCAAATGAAGTAAAGAAACTTGCAGAAGAATCAAGGAATTCGGCAAATAAGATCACAGAACTGATAAGAGAGATACATAAGGAAACAAAAAAGGCTGTTGATAACATGGATCTTGGGACAAAGACCGTTACTGAAGGCACAGAAACAATCGGCTCCACTATATCTTCAATAGATAGTATAGTTGAAGCGTCTGAAAATGCTGCTAATATGTTCAGTGAAATAATTGAAATGGCAAAAATGGAGGCAACTTCGATGGAAAAAGTAAAATCCTCAGTTGATGACATTTCTATACTGGCTAAAAAATTTAAAGTGACTACCGAGGAAGCAGATGCACAACTCCATGAACAGACGGCATCTGTTAGCAGGTTCACAGATATCGCCAGGGAATTAGCAGAATTGTCGGATGAATTGAAAAATGAAGTTGCTTTATTCAAACAAAAAGATTGACAAGTTCACACATTTTTCACAATTGGGTTTATAAATATATGAAGGATTAAAAAGAATTATGGCACCGAATAATTGCTGGGAATTAAAAAATTGCGGAAGAGAAAAAGGCGGAAAAAAAGTAAATGAATTGGGAATCTGTCCTGCATCACCTTCTCATGGCAGAGATTGCTGGGCTGTAGCAGGGACTTTCTGTGGCGGCAAGGTTCAAGGAACCTTTGCTCAAAAAAAAGCAAGCTGTTTGACATGTGATTGGTATAAAACAGTAAACTCAACCTGAAAATCTTAATTATTTATATTTGTAATAAAATTATTATTATCTTATCCTAGTAAAATCTTTTTTGGACGTAGAAATTCTCAATTTTAATCTCATCGAAGCTGTATTCACACTTTCTTCACAAAATATGTTATATTCAGGAAAAATCAATTTTCATTTAAATATAACATCGGATCTCCATCTAAAAACGATCCTTAGAGGTTTATTATGGAATTAATGAAAATTATGGATTCTGTCAATGATCGGACCCTTAACAGGTTCAAAATAGGTATGAAAATCGCTTATGGTTTCATTGTGGTTGATATTCTTATGTTGATCGTGGGTTTTATGGGTTTATATGGTGAGAGTGTAAGCGCTTTTATTGACCCGGAACAGGCCATCGTCCTGTGTATTTTATTCGCAGTAGTCTCATCCGTACTCATGTGTATCGGATTGACCCGTTCAATTATGAAACCATTGAAAGATTTTAGCCATACGGCTGACAGGATATCACAGGGAGATTTAACAACTGAAGTACTTGTCTCCTCAAAGGATGAACTCGGGCAATTGGCTGAATATTTCAGGAAAATGACATCAAACCTCAGGCATTTGGCAGGTAAAGTCCAGAACGTATCGTCAAAAGTAGCTAATACGGCCCGTGAACTTTCTGCATCAAGTAAGCAGATAAAAGCTTCCTCAGACCAGATATCAAACACAACATGTGAGATGGCAACAGGTGTGGGCCAGCAGTCATCCAGGATGGTTGAAGTTAGCCGCGCCATGAAGGAAATGTCAGAAAGCATCCAGCAGGTTGCGGTGAACTCGCAGAAAGCGGCACAGAGCGCAAGTACAGCCAGCACGACTGCCCAGCAGGCAGGCAAAATGTCGGGAGATGTGGCACAGAGCATGACCGGAATCCGATCGACAGTAGATGATTCAGCAACTGTAATAAAACAGCTTGATGGGAAATCACAAAAGATAGGTGAAATTATCGGTGTGATAACAAATATAGCTGACCAGACAAACCTCCTTGCACTGAACGCAGCCATAGAAGCGGCAAGAGCAGGAGAACATGGCAGGGGTTTCGCTGTAGTGGCTGATGAAGTCAGAAAACTGGCAGAGGAGTCAAGAAATGCCGCGAACCAGATTACCGGATTGATAAAAGAGATCCAGGAGGGTACGAAGCAGGCTGTACTGGCAATGGAAAAAGGCACAAAGACCGTTGAGGAAGGAACAAAGACAATGGAAGGCACAGTATCAGCGATCAATAATATAGTCAAGGCGGCAGTAGATGTATCATCTATGATCCATGAAATAGCGGCAGCCACTGAAGAACAATCTGCTTCTGTTGAAGAGGTAACCGCAACTGTAGAGGAAGTTTCAGCCATAAGCCAGGAATCAGCAGCTAGCACACAGAAAACATCAGCAGCCGCAGAAGAACAGGCAGCTTCAATGGACCAGCTTGTGAATGCAGCCCAGGAACTTGCAGGATTATCAAATGAGTTGCAGGTAGAAGTAGCTAAGTTCAATATTGGTGCCACAAGTTTTAATACTAAGGCTCACCAATAAAGAATAAACTCGTCTTTTTTTAGACCAGTTGAAATAATTAAGAGTAAGGAGGTTTAATTAAATGAATAAATATACAGGTATCCTGGCTTGTATGCTTGTGTTTGCAATGTTTGCAGGCACCGTTTCAAGCGAACAGGTTACTACAGTCGAACAGGCTGCTACAGTCGAAAAGATGCCCACTGGTGTGATGCCAGCGCCAGATCAGGCACTTAATTTCACAAAGATTGAAATTTCTCCCCAATATACAAATTTCAGGTTAATGCCGGGAGAAAGCAAAGAAACGACAGTCACACTCAGGAACAAAGAGAAAAAAGCAGTTAGCGTCAAACCCAATGTAGTATCAGCGCCATACGGCGGATATAATGTGGATCCCCAATGGATCACAGTCACTCCTGAAAGTGCAGAAATACCAGCAGGGGGCAGCCAGAAATTCACCGTTAAAGTTACCGTACCAGAGGATGCATCAATAGGTAATTCCGGTGTCCAGGTGGCATTCACGGATGAAACAATGCCAACGCCATATCCGAGTCCGGTCCCTAATTATATTCATGCGTTACAGATGTCAATTGAGGTGTGGACTAAACCAAAGATACAGATAATGACACCATATATAAACGATATGCTTGAAGCAGGAAAGGGATATGACTATGAGGTAAAACTCAAGAATATCGGGACGGAAGCAATAAAAATCGATCCTAAAATGAGTAATGATAATATGTTCTACGGAGGACCAGGACAGGCCGCGCCAGCTTTTACTGATGATGCAATAACAATAACTTCACCTGCCAATGTTCCTGCTGGTGGGACTGAAACCGTAAAGATCCATGTGCAGGTTCCCGCAGATGCAAAAGGTTACTATAACGGGGCCATAAAACTTAATATCGATGACCCATCGATTCAGGAATGGGACGGAAGGGTCCAGTTGAGCTTCAATGTCTGGACGCAACCATCTGAGCCATTTGTGAAGGGTTTTAGCATGAAAGAGGTAAAGCCCCTGACTATTGAGATAAGCTCCGGTTCTAACAATTATGGGTATCCATATGGGATGGCAACAGGAAAAAATAAAAAAGAGCCATCATTTGAAACTACACTTATTGGGCCCAATGGTCCGGCTGACCTTAAAGTCACAAAGACAGTGATTAAGGGTATGGTGAATATGGGCGGCCAGATCCCGCCATGGGAACTTGACAGCAAGGGAATATACCAGGAAAATGGAGCCCAGCTTCTAGAAACCTATGAGACTGCCGGTTTGATAGGTGAATGGACACTTAAAGTGCTGCCAAAGAACGCAGAGAGTTTTGAATACTCCATAAAAATAGGGGAGTAATCCTCTCCTGTTTATTTTTTTGGATGCATGTGAAAAGACAAGGAACCTGTTCCATATAAATGTTTATGGAGATTAGAAAATGAATAATAAAATAATAGTCACCGTTATATTGCTGATTCTCGGACTTGGTATCGGGCTGGCCCTTGACCAGGGGAACTCAAATGCCAGGCCGGAATGGGTACATAATGTCCAATGGCAGGGTGACCGACCGGGTAACGCTGAAAAGATCGAAGAATTGTTATTTCTGGAAATAGCTCCTTATAAGACAGAGTATGAACTGGTGAATATCAGTACAAAAGGTGATAAGAATAAGATGGATATCAAGGTAACAGCAACTACACTTGATTCGGAAATTCCTGATATATACGATTTTGTATTTGAAAAAAATGATTTGTTGATGACAGGTTATCTCCTTGAAGCAATACCCGCGACTTATAGGAACGACGCTATCGGAATAGCGTTAACTGACAGGGATCTGGCCGCATCGGTTTCGGTCAGTAATCCGGGTGTCCCTTCTGTGAAACGGATTTTACCTAAAACATCTGAAAAATTCTACCTGCCAAAAACCCTGCTTAGTGTTTCATGGAAAGGTATTTCCGCACTTATTGACCCTGATGAAAGAAAAGTTGTCCAGGTCTGGAAAGAAGGCACAAATACAAATATTAAACAGTAATTGGATGAATTTAATGAGCTTTATAGATAAGATAGTGGGAACAATAACAAACCCTAACAATGAAACAAAAAAAATAGCAGAACAGCCCATGATCGAGGAAGCTGTAATGATAATAGGGGTCTATGCGATCCTTACTGCAATCGCAGCCTATATATTATCAAATAAGATCACATATATTATCCAGGGGTTTGATAATACATCAATGCGATCCCTGATGGCTCTCTCCTCTATTGTGGCAGCGTTGATCGCAACTATCCTTATCTGGTTAATTGGTACCGGAGTAATTCACCTGTTGTCTATGGCTGCAGGTGGTGAGGGCAAGTTCTATCCGCAGATGTTGACAGTCGTCGGATTCAGCATGCTCCCCATGATTTTCAATGGAATTATCAGCATAGGGATTTATTCAATGATCGAACCCCAGGTAATAAACATCTCACCTTCCAATCCAATGGCAATGAAAGAATTATATTCAAGTCCATCTTTTATGGCTTTAGCGCTTATTGGTATTATAATTCAGGCATGGTCCACTATTATTTTATATTTTAGCATACACAACGCTCATAAGATATCAACTAACTCATCGGCAATAATTGCTGCAATTCCATTAGTCATAAGTGTGATCTCAACGGCCTGGAGCTTCAGGGGAATGGGCATCCTATGAAGGCAGTATTGGATATTGAAAATGTCCAAAAATCATACTTGCTTGGCAAGATCGAAGTGCCGGTTTTAAACGATATCAATCTTACAATCAATGAAGGTGAGTTCGCTGCAATAATGGGACCATCAGGAAGCGGAAAAAGTACACTTATGAATATTATCGGCTGCCTTGACAGACCTACATCCGGGAAAATTGTCATTGCAGATATGGATATTTCAAAGCTTTCCGAAATCGAACTTGCCCGGATACGCGGGAAAAAGATAGGTTTTGTTTTCCAGACATTCAATCTTATCCCGCGTCTTACTGCACAAAAAAATGTGGAACTGCCTATGGTCTACCAGGATATTCCCGGAAAGATGAGGGCAAAAAGAGCAAAAATGCTTCTTGAATTGCTGGGTCTTGGGGAAAGATCCGGCCACAAACCTGCGGAACTTTCAGGTGGCCAGCGCCAGAGAGTCGCGATCGCGCGGGCTTTAGCTAATGAGCCTGAGATCATTCTTGCTGATGAGCCAACAGGGAATCTTGATTCAAAAACAGGACAGGAAATAATGCAGATATTTGATAAACTCCACAGAGAAGGAAGAACAATTCTCATGGTCACCCATGACCGGGAGCTTGCAGACAACTGCGACAGGATTATCAGGTTAAAGGATGGTAAGATCGAAAAAGGAGAATGAAAACGGAGAGTAAAATGGAAAACGCGGTTTGTGTCCGGAACCTGTCTAAATCATACGACGGGCAAAATGTTGTCAGAGATATATCATTTGACATTTCAAAAGGACAGGTCTTCGGGCTTATAGGCCCGAACGGCGCGGGAAAGACAACAATAATACGGATGCTTCTTGATATAATAAGACCTGATTCAGGAGAAATAAGGATATTGAATGACAGGCTTTCTGAGGAAACCAAAAACCATATCGGTTATTTGCCTGAAGAACGGGGGCTATATAAAAAACTCACAGTCTTTGAGACCCTGATGTATCTTGGCGCCCTGAAAGAAATTGATCCAAAAAAAAGAGCAACATTTCTTCTTGAAAAGATGGGGATGTTACAGCATAAGGATAAAAAAATCTCGGAACTAAGCAAAGGGATGCAGCAAAAGATACAAATAATAGCGGCCATTATCCATGATCCTGAGTTCATAATCCTGGATGAGCCTTTCAGCGGCCTTGATCCTGTAAATATGAAACTTGTAAAAGACCTCATAATGGAACTTGGAAAAGAGGGAAAAACAATTCTTATCAGCACACACATGATGGACCAGGTAGAAAGGATGTGTAGCAGGATTTTTATGATACATAAAGGAGAAGGAGTCCTGTACGGGAAAATTGATGAGATCAAATCCCGGTATGGCAAAAACACTGTTTTACTTGAGTTCGAAGGGGATCTGAAACAAATCCCGGAGATCAAAAAAATGAATAACTCCGGCAATTATGCTGAATTAATACTTGAGCAGGGAATAGACCCGACTGAGGTCTTAAAAAAACTGGCTGAAATGGTCAGGGTCAATAAATTCGAGCTTTCCATGCCTTCTCTTAATGAAATATTCATCCAGGTAGTGGAGGGAACATGAGCAAGTGGCGCATCATAGCTAAACATGAATACCTGACAAATATCAAGCGAAAGGAATTCCTTATCATTACACTTGGGCTTCCACTTTTTCTTATTGCAATTTTGGGTCTTTCATTCCTTTTGATAGGAATAGGGTCGCACAATGAGGAAAATAAGATAGGCTACATTGATAATACCGGCCTTTTTGAATCTTCAAACCTGACAAAATACACTGATGAGGGACTTGCAAAGAAAGACCTTATGGATAATAAGATCACGAATTACTTTGTTATTCCCGAAAATTATACGGCAACAGGAAAAATCATAATATATTCTTCAAAGAAGAACTTTGCAGATAATATGAAGATCGAAGAGCAGATCAGGAATTTTCTTCTTGATAATCTCTTAAAGAATGAGCCTTCTGATATTATTCAGAGAGTAAAGAAGCCTCTTGACCCTGAATATTTCATCCTGAATGAAAACGGTGTAAAAAATGAAGAGAGCGGATTTACGATAATATTATTACCTCTTGTTTTTTCAATGCTTTTTTCCATATCCATATTTGCTTCTTCAGGGTTCCTGCTTCAGAGCGTAATTGAAGGAAAAGAGAACAGGATAATGGAAGTAATACTTTCATCTG
>Ga0172443_1140_pt1 | contig 9834 bp, 12 predicted proteins | sample MayberryNE_Catta_6_FD_114741 | JGI IMG/M metagenome (GOLD analysis project Ga0172443, IMG submission 114741) | reverse complement strand
AAGCCATACTGCTTTCACGGCAGGCGTGTTAAAAAGACTTCTCCGGAAGAGGAGAAGGAATTTGGGATAACAGCATGGTCTTCAAAGATTCAGGAGGGAAATCCAAATTTTTGGGACCTGATGAATTAAAATTAAAAAACAAATACACCGGCTGCATGATCGGGGCTGCAATAGGTGATGCCCTGGGCAAACAAAATGAAGGAGTACGAAGAGAAGAAATTCTCAAAATGGGGTACATAAAGGATTATGGCAGGGCGCCAAAAGGGAGCCCTGGAGAGAAATTAAGGGCAGGACAATATACGGATGATACTGAACAAATGCTTGTCCTTGCTCAATCTTTGATCGCCTGCAATGGTTTTGATGCAGCGGATTTTGCCAGAAGAATTGCAAAATGGGGAGAGGAAGTCCGAAATGATCCTGCAAGAAGTCCATTTATCGGGCCTTCAAGTTCTTATGCTATTGAGAAATTAAATTCAGGTATTTCCTGGAAAGAATCAGGGAGTGATATACCATCCTGCGGTAGTGCAATGAGAGTGGCCCCGATCGGACTTTTTTATGATCGCCTGGAAAACGTGGAATCTAATGCAGTCCTTTCCTCAATACCGACGCATAAAAGTAAAGGGGCAATTGCAGGCGCAGTGGCAGTTGCGGTAGCCGTCCGATCCGCGATTGAGGGAGATGATCGCTCTGAGATCATGAGGAAAGCCTGTGAAAGAGCATCAAACCATGACATTGATCTTGCAACGAAAATAGAACTGGCTTACGAATCGCGAAACGAATTACCGGATATTGTTTTTGCCAGGCTTGGAACATCATATTACGTGTACGATACCGTCCCTTGCGCCTTTTATTGTTTTTTTAGATATTTTGAAGAACCTGAAATGGCGATCATCGAATCTGTGAACGCCGGTGGGGATACGGATTCTATTGGATGTATAACAGGCGCTTTGTGCGGGGCGTTTCATGGTATTGAGTGTTTTTCTAAAAAATGGATCAATGGTCTTGAAAACAAGGACCTGGTGGAGAATATCGCTATCTCACTTTTTAAGATATTTTCCCATTTCTTGTGATTCTAACTCAAAAAGAACCGGATGCTTCAGAATTTTGATATGGTTACCTGAAATATAAAGATCTTCAATTTTCTTTCCAATAATACCAGCTTTTAATAATTCTACTCTTTCTTTACGAGTTTCAAGCATATTGACTCACTCCCAATTCCCTAAGAATACTAACTAACCGTATGCTACGAAGCTTGACTTCACACACCCTTATTTTGCCAACCTTTTGCCCGTTTTTGTTATATATTACAATACTATGCTTAAAGATAAATATTTCGATATGCTTTGAAATAATCCAGCAATCTCTAAAGAGAAAATTTAGAGGTTGGGTAAAAAAACAAATTTTGGATAGGATAGGTCTTTTGCCACTAACCCCAACCTCATGCTAAGTCTGTTTTGACATAGTAATAAAGCTTATTGTCCATAATAAAGAAAATTGTTTCAATATCGTTCAATGATATTATACAATGTATCTCTTTTTGCCACAGGACGCCCTAATTTCCTGGCAGCATGGATAAATTCGTCAATGCTCTTGCTGTGAAAAGGCACGCCTGCGGCGCGGACAACATTTTCCTCGATCATTGTCCCGCCAAAGTCATTTGCGCCAAAATCCAATGCCATTTGTGCAACATCGATGCCCTGGGTCACCCAGGAAGCCTGGATGTTCCGAATATGACCATCAAGAAGAATTCTTGATACAGCAACCATTTTGAGGTAATCTATCCCGGTTGAAGTCCCGATCAATCCTGTATTCTCGGATTGGAAAGTCCAGGGTATGAATGCTGTAAAACCATGATACTTTTTCTGCATATCCCGCACCCTGATTATGTGTTTTATCCTTTCTTCCAGAGTTTCTTCATGCCCGAAGACCATTGTAGCAGTTGTCGGGATACCCAGTGAGTGCGCTGCCAGCATTACTTCCTGCCATTTCTTCCACCCGATCTTTTTTGGCGAAACAGAATCCCTTACCCTGTCATCAAGGATCTCTGCTCCACCTCCTGGTATTGAATCAAGTCCAGCCTCATGAAGACGCAAGATCGTTTCTTTTATTCCTGCGCCATATAACTTTGAGATATGCACGATCTCAGGAGGAGAAAATGCATGCATCTGGACATTAAACTTTTTCTTTACCTCTTTTAGCATTTTTTCATAATATTCAATGGGAATATCAGGATTCAACCCGCCCTGTATGAGTATCTGGGTCGCCCCCAACTTTACAGCTTCATTAATTTTTTCAAGTATTTTCTCAATGCTTAACACGTAGGCGTCTTTTGCATCCGGTTCACGGTAAAAAGCACAGAATTTGCATCTGGATGTGCAGATATTCGTATAATTTATGTTGCGGTCAATAACAAATGTGACCAGATCCCCTGTGCTTTTTTTTCGCAAAATATCTGCGGCTGCTCCTAATAGATTAAGATCATTACATTCAAGCAGTTTTTTTCCGGCATCAAGATCAGGTGATTCGTGTCCGTATCCGTTATTCACCATGCTATCAAGAATTTCTATAATTTCGGTGTCATCAGATAATTGTTTTATTATATCAAAATTTGTCATCCTGGGAATAGCTCCTCTTGAATTTCAATGCAATTTCAGCTTTCATAAGTTCTCTCCCCAGATAAGCAGCATGGTCAAGACGTGAAATAAGTCCGCGTTCGATAATAGTATCCAGTATATCCTTTGCGGTCGATCCGGCTATTGGATTATCTTTGTCAATAACATTTCGCACGATTATTTTTCCAGGGGTTACCTCATTGTTATGGATCATATCATCTGTCAATTCTATCTTAAAACATCCGGCCGGGTCAAGCTGCCATTTTTCACTGCCTTTTGCTTCCATGATAGATCCGGGCATCAACCCAAATTCCCGCCTGCGTTTTTCCTTTATTACCAGCATGTCAACTCCAAGATCCTTTGGCGCACTTTTCCTGTCCCTGGAAAGCATCATCATTATTGAAGTGGTCTTTAATTCGTTGACACTGTCATGAGCCTTATGGCTGAATTCCGGTGTAAATAAGATGTTCGCATCAAGCTCCATTGCAATGCTTGAAAGAATCGCATGGATCCCGATGGAATCTGCATCAACAAGTTCAGTCACATTACCCAGACCGAAGAATAAAGGCGTAGCTCTGTCGCGTTTCCTGAATTCATAATACCTGTTGATCGACTGTGTAAGACCATGACCTGCAGGTTCAAGCACGGGGTCAGCGATAATATTTTTGATCCCGGAATCCCGGGCTGATCTTATGTTCTGGAAAAGACTTTCAATATCACCTGTCTGATCAGGAATTACGACCGAAGCCGTGTGATGCCGGATTATTTTATCCTTTACTTTATCGATATTTTTTGAATTAAGGCTCAAAACAATATCTATTCCCGCATCAACAGCCTCATTTATTGAATCAGGATCAAGCGTATCTATGCTCAGGGGAACATCAGTTACGGATCTTGCAGTTTCAACAGCAGCCCTGACCTTGCTGATTGATGTGTCAAGTGAAATCCCGAGGTCAATAATATCCGCCCCGCATTCTATAAAATAAATTATTTTATATATAAGCTTGCTCTTATTCATCGATCCGGCATCCACAATTTCAGCCATCACTTTCATGCGGGAATTCCCTCCGATCTTCACTGATTTTAAGATTAGAGGTGAATCTGCTGCCTGTTCCAGTTCAAAAACTCTCTGGAATGCATTGGAACGCTTTTTTTCGGCCAATAGCTCACATGCAGGTATACTTGATGAAAAATCTAACCCTTCTGAAAACGAGAGTACAAAACCAAGATCTACCGCATGCTTTGACCCAAGCCTTACCGGGATACCAATCTCTTTTTCAAGTCCCGGGAAATCACCGTTTGCCAGGCCGGGAATAAGTATCATGTCGTATTTCTTTGGAGGGAGGAAATGCCTCAATAAAGCCGGAGTTGTAAATGCTGCGACATCGATATCAAGAACAAGGACATCAGCCCTACCATTAACAGAGGCTTTTACAGTATTGCTTGCAAGCTTTCCTGTAACTATCAGGATATTCTTTTTTCTCATTTAGCCTTTAACCCGCCAGTTTAGTCGTATAAATATTCCATATCCCATCTGCAATAAATCCGACTGCTATGGCCCCGAGGAAAAGACCCATAAGTCGTGTCATCACAAGCATGCCTGTCATTCCTACGACCTTTCTAAAATAATCCGAATATCTGAAAATCAGGAAAGTAATAATAAATATAAGTAGTATTGCACCAACTTCAATTAATATCACTGTTCGCAGATTGAGAGAATAATCCTCAATTCCTTTCGTTAAATACAGGATTATTGTCGTTATGGCTCCTGGTCCTGTCAGCATGGGCATAGCCATTGGAAAAATTGAGATGTTTTCCCTGTGTACAGCATCAGATAATTCTTCGGATGTAATACTTTCTCTTGAGGTCCTTGCAAAAAGCATGTCCATGGCAACAAGGAAAAGTAAAATTCCACCTGCTACCCTCAGGGAATCCACAGTAATTCCGAAAAATTCCATTATATAATTCCCTGATATCGTAAATATTATCGCAATGATACAACCAATAACTGCAGAACGCTGTGCCACATAATTCTTATCCTCTTCTTTCATATTGGACGTCATGGAAATAAATGCCATCACTCCGCTGACAGGGTTTATGATCGAAAATAATGCAGTGAAAACAGAAATAAAGAATGTGAGCTCAGAGGTCATTTCTTCTCCCATTTCTCAAGATATAATACTTCAGAAAGCGTTTTTCCCCTTGTTATTTCATCACGTATTCGCCGCTCGTTCTTTTCAACCTCCACCGCCCGCCTTGCTATCTCATATGCCCGTTCCCGTGGTATTACGACAACACCATTATCGTCACCTGCTATAAAATCCCCTGGTTTTACGGTCTGCCCCCCGCACTGTATTTCGGCATTTATCTCACCGTATCCTTTCGGCTCGCCTGCGTTCGGGACAATTGATGTCGAAAAAACAGGAAAATTAAGCCGCCTGATATCATCAACATCTCTTACTGCGCCATCTATTACAACGCCTGCCACGCCTTTATTGATGCTGCTCAACGTTGCAAGTTCTCCCCAGGGGGCGACATGAGTGCTGTTGTTATTGATAACGATAACATCACCAGGAAGTGCAACATTTATTGCTTCTACGGGTTTTGCCCAATCTCCGGGAAATGTCTGTACTGTGACAGCTCTTCCCACTGCTTTTGTCCCTTTGCAAATCGAATGGATATCTTTCATAGCGCCTTTCCTGTGCATGGCATCCGAGATATTGGGGGTGGAGACCTGTTTTAGAAGTTCGATGGTTTTCTCACCGATCGATTTTTCCGGTTCGATTGATAACTGCGGCAAATCCAAACTTTCGCGGATCGCTCTTGCAGATGCTGTAACATTGGATGACCGGACAATATTTCCTCCGACGATGATGATACTTGCACCGGATAATACTGCTGCTGCTGCACTCTTTGCATCAATCCCACCTGCGACCGCAATGGGTACATTTATCTTAAGCGACTTGAGGATCGAAAGAGGATCTTCGCCCATCATCTGCTGGTCGATCCCAACATGAATATTTATATAATCGATACCGAGTTCTGCAAGTTCTTTAGCTCTTTTTACCGGACTTGCCGCAGAAATCAGGTCGGCCATTATTTTCACGCCATATTTGTGCGCTGATCTTATAGCGTCCTGTATCGTGGAATCATCAGCGCTCCCGAGCAGAATAATGATATCAGCACCGGCTTTGGCTGCCATTTCCACTTCCATTGCCCCCGTGTCTACCGTTTTCATATCGGCCAGGACAACCCGGTCAGGGAATGCTGCTTTTAGTTTCCTTAAAGCATCCATGCCTTCGCTTTTGATCAATGGGGTTCCTGCTTCTACCCAGTCAGCGCCGCCATCTATCGCTTCTTTGGCGATCTGGATAGCGCGTTCGGTCTCTAAAACATCAAGGGCCACCTGTAGTACCGGTTTGATATAAATCACCTTTTCATAAGTTAGCGTATGCGAATAAAGATTTAATGGTCTGCTGGAAGATTAATTCTTTAGTGCACCAGGAGAAAATATAAAGCCTGTATGAGATTATCTAGTATCGAACAGGAGAAATCAATATAATTTCTATTGAAAAGCTTTCAAAAGTATTCGGCACTAATATTGTCCTTCGAAATATCGATCTTAAGATAGAAAAAGGTGAATTCCTCACAATATTTGGCCCGAACGGCGCAGGAAAAACAACGCTCATCAAGATAATGGCAACACTTGTCACTCCTACTTCCGGGAAGGTGCTTATCGAAGGTCTTGACATCAAGGAGAATCCGATCGAGATCAGGAAGAAAATCGGTGTTATTTCGCATGAAACCTATCTTTACACCGAATTGACAGCAGCTGAAAATCTCAGGTTCTTCGGGAAGATGTATGACACACCCAGGCTTGAAGAAAGGATCGATGACCTGATAAGGCAGGTTGGTTTAACTTACAGGAAAAATGACCGTGTGAGGACATTCTCCCGCGGGATGAAACAGCGCTTATCAATTGCAAGAGCCCTTATACATGATCCGCCAATTCTTTTTCTTGATGAACCCTATACTGGACTGGACCAGCATGCCATAGCAACATTTGACAGGATACTCGCAGGTATGAATGCCACGGATAAGACAAGAGTCCTTATTTCGCATGATATTGAGCATGGCATTTCATTGTGCGACAGGGCAATAATTCTCACAGGCGGGCATATTGCCCATGAGATGACCGAGAACGAGATAGACGACTTGCTCCAGTGCAGGGCTATTTATGAAAAACACGTGGAGGAGCGAAAATGAAATTCCTCCAGATCGCAAAAAAAGACCTGAAAGCGGAATTTCGCACAAAGCAGATGCTGAATTCCATGGTGATCTTTGCACTTCTTGTGATTGTGATCTTTAGCTTTGCATTCGGGAATGAAGCCACAATATTTGTGTCAAATCTCAATAAAAAGATAGTTGACCTGCTTGCCCCTGGTATGCTCTGGATAGCGTTCACGTTTGCCGGGATGCTCGGGCTATCACGGTCATTTGCAGGTGAAAAGGAAGAGGGATGCCTTGAAGGACTGAAACTTTGTCCGGCCGACAGGAGCGCAATATATAACGGGAAAGTCCTGTCCAATGCGGTTTTGATGTTCCTTATGGAGATGGCAACGTTACCGATCTTTGTTGTGCTTTTCAGTTATGATATTAAAAACCTTCCGGGCCTGATCGTTGTGATAATCCTGGGTACTTTAGGATTCATTTTTGTGGGAACTCTTCTCTCGGCGCTCACTGTAAATACACGAACCCGCGAGATCCTTCTTCCGGTTATTTTATTTCCAGTTCTTATCCCTGTGATACTATCCGCAGTAACTGCGACCGGAACGATGCTTGCAAATGGGGATTTTTCTGATGTTTCAGGAGAGATGCAGATACTTGTAGTTTATGATATCATTTTTTTTGTAGTAGCACAAATGGTATTTGAATATACGATCGAAGATTGAAAATGGATAATATTATGAGACATGCGAACTAATTCTGGGAATAATATGCCTAAAAAAATTGTTTATGCCTTAACCGCAATATTAGTACTTATTTCAATGTACCTCTTGTTCTTCGTAGCACCCATCCCCATAGATCCCGGGTCGGCAGCTGGTGACCCGAATAACTTCAAAATATTCTATTTCCATCTTCCCATTGCGATATCTGCATACCTGTCATTTGCAATTGTATTTGTTTCAAGTATTTTATATCTTCGAAGCAAGAAACAAAAATGGGATATGTTATCGTTATCAGCGGCTGAAGTTGGAGTAGTATTTGCCTTCCTGACGCTTGTGAGCGGGTCAATATGGGGAAAGTCTGCCTGGGGTGCTTACTGGGTATCATGGGATGTCAGGTTGAATACATCACTTATCCTGTTTTTAATATACCTGTCTTACCTGATGATACGCCAGGCTGTAGAAGAACCTGAAAAGAGAGCAAGGCTTTCAGCGGTTTTCGGTATAATCGGTTTTATAAGCGTCCCGATCAGTTTTCTTTCTGTCCGTTTCTATTCAAAGATGCATCCGTGCGTAGTTCCCCCATGCCCCAGCGGCGGGGGTGGAGGTATAGGCGGAGTAGTCCTGTACTATCTCCTTTTCAATTTTGTTGCATATTTCCTGCTGGCAGCGACACTCATAATGCTGCGGATGGATAATGAGGAATTGAGAGAAAAAGCAAATGAATTGAAGAGAAAAAACAATCTCTAATAATTTTTTAAAAAACAAAAATAAAAAATAAAAAAAAGATTTATGAGGCTACTGCGCCCGGCTCAGCCTCAATTTCAGTTTTCCTGACCTCTACCCTGCGAAGAGGATAGATGGGTTTGACATCATGGTATATACTGGCAGACAGTTTTCCTGTTACAACATCCTGAACAAACTGCTCCATATCCATTTCACCGGCTTTTCCTTCAATAACCTGGTTCATTATCTGGCGGATAGCTTTTACCTGAGCCTCTCGTGCCCTTTTTATGGTAAAACACGATGGTTTTACTCTTATGGTATAACCGTCCTTTGTTTTGACTGAAACATTAGTTTCAACAGATGATGTTTCTCTCTTAACGAGTGAGCGCAGGTAATCCTGGGTCAGTTGATGCCCCATGTATTTTGTATAAGCGACATCGCCGCCCACGCGGTCTATTTTCAGGATCAGCTTGGTATTCTGCTTGGAAAGATCATTTGTCAGCTCCCCAAGTGTAACTTCGATGTTTCTTCCAACCAGCTTTTCCGGCTCATCAGCAATGGTTTCTCCGATGTTTGATTTCCCGAACATGTCAGGTGCAACAAGGTTGTACCATTTCTTAGCTTTCCAGCCTTCTGTCTTTGTAACTGCCAATTAATTTCCTCCAGGTATAATATGATTAAAATGTGAAAAGTATTCACAAAATCATGCGTTTAATAGAGCAATGGATACTTAATACTTTTGGAGAAGAAACAATCAAAACATCCTGTTCAGCGCTTCCCTGGCAGCCATTCCAACCATTATCCCCCGTTTCTTTGCTTCTTCTGAAATATCCGCAGCCTTTGCGTTCAAAACATCCTCAAAGCTCCTGACTCCGGTAACCCTTACAGCCACATCCCCGAGTTTATTAGCAATATCCATATTGAGATACCCGCACATGACAAAGCCGCACCCTGCACGAATAACAAGCAGCGGGGCATGTTCCATATCCATTTTAAGCCCGATCGCGCTCCCTTTTTCAAGATTTATCTGTTCAATTAGCATAAGTACAGGTTGCATCTACAGATAGAAATATTTTATTATTTTATCATATAGAAAGCTTTATTATAGTTCGTAACCATACGAATAAAGTAGGAGTATATTATGACCATAACAAAAGATGTCAAAATTGAGGAAGTTGTAACAGAGTATCCGGAAACCATGATGATATTTATGAAGCACGGCCTGCATTGCGTGGGGTGCCATGTCTCTGCTTTTGAAAGCATCGAAGATGGCGCAATGGCGCATGGTATCAATGTAGATGCGCTTGTCGCTGACCTGAATAAAGTCATCTCATCAAGAAAGCAAAAGCCCTGAAGATCAAGGATAATAACGTTCACTTTTATCCCACATATCATTAAAATGGTTTAAATATGCATCAAATACTCCCTTCTCTTTCCTGACAAATTCCAATGTCGGGGTGAAACAAATATGATGATCAACCCACCTGAAATTACAATAATGAACGACAGGATAATGATTTTATAGAATAGTACTAATTTTAGCAATTTTT
>Ga0172443_1139_pt1 | contig 9931 bp, 12 predicted proteins | sample MayberryNE_Catta_6_FD_114741 | JGI IMG/M metagenome (GOLD analysis project Ga0172443, IMG submission 114741) | reverse complement strand
TCTCCTTTTTTAGAAAATAATAACTTTGAATTGATTGAAGGAGATATCAGGGATAGGGAATTGCTGAAAAAAGCAATAACAGGCATTGATTACATTTTCCATGAAGCTGCTCTTGTTTCGGTTGTTGAGAGCATGAAAGATCCTATCAGGACAATAGAGATCAATACTATAGGGACACTCAATATCCTTGAGGCAGCTATATCCGGAAATGTCAAAAAAGTGATCCTTGCGTCATCGGCAGCAGTTTACGGTGACTCGCTTGAGCTTCCCAAAAAAGAAATCATGACCCCTATTCCAAAATCTCCTTATGCCATTTCCAAGCTTGATTGTGAATATGCTGCGAGAATATATTTTGAAGAGCATGGATTAAAAACCACTTCTTTGCGCTATTTTAACGTTTACGGCCCGCGGCAGGATCCGACATCGCCATATGCCGCTGCAATCCCCATATTTTTACAAAAGGCTTTGAAGAATCAGGATGTCCGGATATATGGTGATGGAATGCAGACGCGCGATTTTGTTTTTGTCAATGATGTTGTTAATGCAAATGAATTAGTGATGTCAAAGGGAGACGGGAAGACATTTAATGTTGCTAATGGCATTGCCACTTCAATTAATGAAATAGCAGAAAAGATTATAAAGCAAACAGGATCAAAATCAGGTATTGTATATGCAGAAGAAAGAAGCGGGGATATCAAGCATAGTGTCGCTGATATTACAGAAATAAGTAAGATCGGGTTTAAACCGGAATACGATGTGAATAAAGGTCTAAAGAATACGATTGAGTGGTACAGAGATCAGAAATCACTGCATTGTTGATCTGTTAAGAAATTTTATGAAACTCACTCATTTTTTATATTAAATCTGCACGGTCCAGGAATTCAAGCACTTTATTAAGAATAATGTTAAATCCCTTGATTTTTTCATCCGTAACCGATATAACCCTGCATCCGCGTTCGAAAATTATTGCATCCTCTTCCCTTTCCACTACAATTATCCGGGGCTTATCGGATTGAGTGAACCCGTCTGCAAGAACAACGTCAGTGTCGCTAAAATAGTTCTCACAAATCTCATCAATATCAGTCGTGATATTTTCATGTTTGATAAGTGCAAATTTCACAGATGAGGATATGGCAACAGTATCAGCCCCGGCCAATGCATATTTCCATGTATCTTTGCCCTCAATATCTATTTCAAAATCACCATGTTTGTGGTATTTTAAGGCGCCTACCCGGATACCCCGGATTTTCAATTCTTTTATCAATTCTTCCATTAACCTTGTTTTTCCGGTTTTACTGCTTCCGACGATACAAATTACAGGTGGAATAAAAGCCTCTCATAGTGTGAAAAAACTGACATTTTATCATTTGAAACAAAACAAACAAGGCAAACACCGGTCCGCAGGGCAGCATCAATGCCTGAATTAAGCGGTGCGGTTTTTGTGGCAACAAGAGGGATCCCGGCCCTTGCGGCTTTTAATACCATTCCTGCAGACTGGCGTCCGGTTGATATGATGAAATGCTCCCTTACATCAATCCCGTTAAGATAGGCATATCCAACGACCTTGTCAAAAGCATTATGTCTTCCTACATCAATCGCTTTTGCCACGCATTCACCCCTGACATTTATAAGACAGGCTGCATGTGTCCCCCGCGTTTCCCTGTATATATCAGATTCCAGGAATCTGAGACTTTTCCCAATTAGATCCATACTGAATCTTGTATCAGAATCAATTGAAATATTTTCATTCTCTTCCCATCGTACACCAACGCAGCCCGATGACCTTAATTCACGCCAGATTTCAATATGCTCGGTCTCTTCTATTGCGGCATATATCCTGTTCCCGTCTATTTTAAAATCTTTTATGCTATCCGGATCTTTTACAAGGCCTTCGCATATAAAATACCCGATGGCAAGCTCTTTAATCATTTCCGGTGTAGCAAGTATTGATGCGATCGGAATTTTATTTATGAAAATCTCAATAGTACTTTCTACAGCTACTGTATGGATTTTTTCATGCGGTACAGGTACACATCTTTTAAACTCAAGTGCAGGATAATTTTTTTTATACATTTTTATTGATTATATCCATCTCTTCTGGGGTATTGATATTGATAAATGTTCTTAAATTCATGTCGATTTTCCTGATATCTTCCATTTCCACATAATTGACCCTTAATTTTTGAATCGGAGCAAGAACTATTTTCTCTCCATTCTTGATAGCTTTCTTTGTCTCAAATATCATGGGTTTGCATTTATAAACAGCATGCAGTGGCTCAAGAAAACCATCTTCCCAGCGCGGGATGGCTGCATCGTGATTCTCACCGGACTTAAAAAGCAGCTTTATTACATTTTCATTTATAAAAGGCATATCGCATGCAGCGATAAAACAAAAATCATCCGTGCAAACCTTAAGCCCTGAAAGTATTCCAGCAAGAGGGCCTGTGTTTTCATATTCATCAAATGCGTAAGTATATCCTGGTAATACTGAATCCAACAATTTTCCCTGTGCTTTATCACGAACGGAAATTATAATGTTGTCAACAACCTTTTCAAGGCTCTCGATAACATAGCTAATAAGGGGTTTACCATTAATGGCCATAAGAGCTTTTTCCCTGTAACCCATACGTTTTCCTTTTCCTCCCGCAAGGATAATTGCAGAATATGCCATATTCATTTCCCTAGATATGCCCTGCTTCTTTCATGCTGAAATGCCTTCCATCCCCGATTATTACATGGTCAAGAAGAGTGATCCCCATTATATTCCCGGTCTCAACAAGTTTCTTTGTTATTTCAATATCTTCCCGGCTTGGCGTCGGGTCCCCGGACGGATGATTATGAACCACAATTATATGTGCTGCGGATTCTGCCAGTGCAAGCTTGAAGACCTCCCTTGGATGAACGATATTTGCATTCAAAGAGCCCACCGAGATCGTTTCCTCCTTGATGACCTGGTTTTTTGTATCAAGACAAAGCTCGATGAAAAGTTCCTTTTTTTGCTCCCTTATTTTTGGATATATCCGCCTGTAAACATCTTCGGGAGAGTTGATCTTTTGTTTGTCCTCATCCTTGAAAGTTTCCAGGCGCCGCGCGATCTCAAAACAGGCTGCGATTTGTGCTGCCTTACTTTCCTTGATACCATGGACTTTCATCAATTGCGTTAAATTGATCTGTGAGAGCTGTTTAATGTTGTATTCTTTTAAGATTCTCTGGGATAGGTTTATGACATTTTCCTGCTTTGAACCTGTCCTCAGTATTATTGCAAGAAGTTCCGAATCACTCAAAGCCGAAGCGCCGTTCTTTATGAGCCTCTCGCGTGGCCTTTCATCCTTTGGCAGATCATGGATCCTTATCTTGTATTCCTGCATAGGCCCGTACAATTATTTTCATACTTCTAAAATCTTTCCAGATAGGATAAACAATAGAACTATATTAAGAATCTGACATATTGGGAATGGAGAAATAATATGGAAGATATAGAAATAGTTCTTGAGATTGACGGGAAAAAAATACCTATGAACGGTTTTGTTAAAAAAATCCTGTGCGGGATGGTCAAAGGTTCGATTGAAACCCTTCGCGGGGTTAATGATGATTGGAAGAACGTAAATATCAGGATGAGCAGATAATACCAATTAGAAATTTATTGGTCATTTAACAATTTCGGAATTTGATTTTCGAATAGTTACAAATATAATATACACAAAAGTTATCATTATTAAAATAAGGACCAATCCAAAAATCCTTTGTAAATCTTTAATAAAAGAATAATCCAGTGAAAAAACATGTGGTATATATATTAAAGATACATGCAGGATTAATATAAAGGCAAATGCTGCAAACAAAATAAAAGCCTTTTTGATTTCATCATATTTTAAGAAAATCCTTGACCTGATCACATCAGGATCTTTTTCATATAAATATACTACTATATAGATCAATAGAAAAAACGTAATAATTGCTATCGGTAAAACAAGTACCTCATTTATAACTTCTAAAACGTTTTTAATCTCTATCATATTAATGTATTTACGTTTACATATTCAGTTGATTTATTTCCTATCCATACATGTAAACAATGAACATATATATGAATATTTCTAAAATAACCTATCTGATAACATGGACAAAATTGATTTGAAATTATTAAAAACGATCCAGGATGGAATTCCGATCGTATCCGAACCCTTCAAATATATTGCAAAAGAAGTTGGGCTTTCTGAAACAGATGTCCTTGCGCGTGTACACAACATGGCAAAAGAAGGCGTTATAAGACGTTTTGGTGCTTCGATCGGACACAGGGCAATAGGAATAACGGCTAATGCCATGTGCACCTGGAATGTTCCTGATGAGAAAGTGGAAGAACTGGGAGCCATAATGGCAGGCTTTCCGGAAGTCACACATTGTTATGAACGACCCAGATATTCAGATTGGAATTATAACCTTTTTACCATGGTCCATGCATATTCGCGTGAAGAATGTGAAAAAATAGCAAAAGAGATCTCTCTTGCTACGGGTATAAAGGATTACAGCATACTTTTCAGCGAAAGGGAGTTCAAAAAAACAGGCGTGAGGTTATGAGTGATTTTTTACCTCTTATGCTTGACCTGAAGGAAAAAGAGATCATAATTTTCGGCGGTGGGGAAGTGGGTGAGCGAAAAGCGTCTCTTTTTTGTGAGCTTGCTTTAGTGACCGTCATAAGCAAGGAATTTACATCCGGATTGAACGGGTTTTATGAGATGGGAAAGATAAAACTGATAAAAGTTAAAGATATTACCGAGAAAGACATTTCCTCTTACCTGAAAAAAGCCTTTATTGTAATTCCGGCTACCAATGACGCTATATTGAATGAGAGAATAGCAAAAATCGCAAGAGATGAAGGAAAATTTGTAAATCGTGTGGATGATATCGGGGATATTATAATCCCTTCAGTCATCAGGCGAGGCGATATTGTGATTGGTATCTCCACTGCGGGCCAGAGTCCTGCCCTTTCAAAATACATTCGTCAAAAAGTTGAAGAAGTGATAACACCTGAATTTGCACAAATGTCAAGGCTTCAAAATGAAATCCGTGAAAGATTAAAAACCGAAGTGGACGAACAGAAAAAACGCAAAGAGATCCTGTGGAACATAATTAATGACAATGATGTTTGGAAGGGATTCGAAGAATCATATGAAAAAGCATATATTATTGCATCAAAGCATATAAGGTAAAACGAACATAAAAACAGGGAAATCAATGACAGAAATATCAAGCATGCTAATTACTCATACCAAGGCGACAATAGTAGAAATGGAAAGCGCATGGCATGGCGGCATAGACCAGCTTCTGGTGCATCTTAAGTCACATGAACTTGTGGAGGAATGCGCTGTACTTAAGACCTGCAACCGTGTTGAAGTTTATGTTGTTTCGCCAAAAGGAAGCAAAGTGCTTTTTGAGTTTGCAAAACACATGAAAGTCTCTTCAAGGATCATTGATTTCCTTGACCATGAAGAATCACTCAGGCATCTTTTGCGCCTGACTTCAGGTCTTGAATCGATGATCGTGGGTGAAGACCAGATCCTTGGGCAGGTAAAAGAATTGTTCCAGATGGCAAAGAAAGCAGGAGCCGTTGGAAAGGTCCTTGATACTGCATTCAATAAATCAATACAGGTTGGAAAGCGTACCCGGAATGAGACCGGGATAAACAAAGGCTCGGTATCTATTGGTTCAGCAGCAGTGGAATTGGCTGAAAAGGAATTAGATGGGCTTGAAGGAAAAACAGTAATGGTAATAGGTGCAGGAGAGATGGGGACGCTTGTTGCAAAAGCTCTTGCCAATAAGGATATCAAGGTTATTTACGTGGCTAACAGGACATTTGATAAAGCAAAGACCCTGGCATGTGAATTGAATGGTGAAGCCGTGCCGTATGAGCAAATGGAAGAATATATCCCTAAATCAGATGTTGTAATCAGCGCCACCAAGGCACCTCATTTTGTCTTAACACAAGAAATAATGTCAAGACTATTGGAAAAACGAAAAAAGGATATCATGCTGGTAGATATTGGCAATCCCAGGAATATCGAAAGCAGTACAGGGGATCTGCCGGGTGTGAGCCTTCATAATATCGACAGTTTAAGAAGCATCAGCGACGCAAACCTTAATAAACGAAGGGCTGAAGCAAAAAAAGCGGAGATCATTATAGAAGAAGAATTGGCTCTTCTTAAACGACAGTACAAGCGCCAGATGGCGGACAATATTATATCAGCTCTTTATTCTAAAGTTGAGAAAATCCGGGAACAGGAGCGAGAAGCGGCAATAAACAAACTCAAGTCAAGACACACGATCGGGGATATAGAGCGTGAAGTCCTGGATGATATGACAAATTCTTTTGCCAAACAGATCCTTGCAGAACCAACAAAGATCCTCAGGAATGCAGCGGAGCATGATGATGAAAAATTCCTGGATACGGTTTCAGAGTTATTTAAATTAAATGGAAAAAAGGTCAAATAACTGATGGATTTTCCGTTAGCGATTGAAATTTCAATTATATCGATATTGGTTGTGCTATCTGCCTTTTTTTCCGGTTCAGAGACAGCACTTATCTCAATAAATAAAATACGGGTCAGGCACCTTGCAGATACAGGGAATAAAAATGCAGCAGTAATATTAGAACTGCTTGAAAATCCTGAACAGTTCCTGACCGCGATCCTGATAGGCAACAATATCGTCAACATCAGCGCTTCCGTGCTGGCAGCAGACGCAGCGCTTCATACCTTTGGAGACAGCGGGATCGCAATAGCTACAGCAGTCATGACTATGTTCATCCTTGTTTTCGGGGAAGTTTTTCCTAAAACGCTTGCTTCAAGACATCCCGAATCGGTAGCATTGTATGTAGCAAAGCCCATACGAACGGTGATATTTATCTTAAGTCCGCTTGTCCGGGTTTTAACTGAATCCATAAATTTCCTGATCGTGCGCTTTGGCGGAAAGGAACGTGTGCAGCATCCCTTCGTCACTGAAGAAAAAATTAAAATTATGCTAAGAGTCGGGGAAAAGGAAGGGACGATCGAGAAACACGAAAGGGAGATAATACACAATGTTTTTGAATTATCTGACACAAAAGCAACAGGAGTGATGACTTCGCTTGAAAAAATGGTTTGCATTGAGGAATCAAATACTCTCGATACTGCGCTTGCTTTAATTAATGAATCCGGTCATTCAAGGATACCTGTTTATAAACAAACGCTTGATAATATCACCGGGATGGTTTATGCAAAAGATTTCCTGAAGTTCAGTGATCATGAGCTGAGCTGGATAAAAATCCATCAGGTTTTGCGCCCCACGCTGATCGTAAGAGGTGGGCGAAAAATTTATCCGATCATGAAAGAGCTCCAGCAAAAGAAAATGAATATTTCAATAGTAGTGGACGATAATAAGAAAGTTGTAGGATTGATATCTATTGAAGATATACTGGAAGAACTTGTTGGAGAAATTTTTGATGAATATGACGTTGAAACTAAAATTGGCTAACTCTAACTGGCTGGTAAAAACTGAAAAAGACCTTTGTGAACAAAGCTACGCAAAGCATTTTAACCAACACGATCAAAGATATGCCTGATGGCAATTGACCCGATCTGCAAAACCACAGTTGATGAAAAAACGGCATTCAAATCAGTTTACAAAAACAAAGATTATTATTTTTGCTCCGAGAATTGCAAGAAGAAATTCGATGAGCTTGACAAAAGTGTGATCCGGGTGCGGCGTTCTTTGAAAGATAAAGAGAAGATATCATTCGGGAAGCTCCGGCGCGAGATCATAGAACCTGGCATCTGTACTCTTTGTGGGGCATGCGTGGCAAGCTGCGAAGTTTTGTCAGTGGTCAACGGCAAGCCTGCACTCAAAGGACCGTGTACTGCATGCGGTGTATGCTATAACCAGTGCCCTCGAACCATTACCACGGAATCAAGCCTGATCGGGAATGTGCGTGATGTATTCACTGCAAAATCTTTACTTTCCGAAGTAAAAGGACAGGACGGCGGGGTTGTGACATCTATGCTGCTCTATGCGCTGGAAGAAGGACTGATAGACAGTGCCATAGTTACTGTAAAAAGCGATGAAGAGCCATGGAAACCGGTTCCGATCATAGCCCAGACAAGAGATGATATTTTGCGCGGAAGCGGTTCGATCTATGTTCATTCACTCACAATGGAATCGTTAATGAGCGCAATAAAAAGAGGTTCCCGTTCAATAGGTTTTGTGGGCCCGTCCTGCAACATAGATGCGGTTCACAAAATGCAGAACTCACCCTATGGGTTACTTCATATGTTCATGAGGGCGAACATCCTGAAGCTCGGGCTATTCTGCATGGACACCTTTGATTATCCGGGTTTGAAAACATTTGTCGAGCAGAAAGGTTTTCCCCTGTCTTCCATTAAGGAAATGAAGATCAGGAAAGGAAAATTCATTATCAGGTCGGAGTCTTCTGCCACATTCCCTTTAAGTGAACTTGATCATCTTCGAAGCGGCTCATGCACCGTATGCACAGACCTGACAGCGGAGAAGTCCGACCTTTCATTCGGGGGCGTGGGATCAAACGAAGGTTACACGACAGTACTTGCACGAACAGGACTTGGTCTTGAGCTATTCCAGGACGCAGCCGACAGGGGCTATATCAAGATAGAAACACTTCTTAGAGAGGGTCTTGATAGGGTTCTTCACCAGGCAAAAGCCAAGAAAGTGCAAATGTACATGATAAAGAAAAGAATTGAAACGGGGAAAGGTTTATGAATAAACGGAAGTATTCTGAAGCCAAACTAAATCATTGGAGGATAAAAATTACATGGGAAAAACAGGTATAACAAAATGGGGCAGAGTCAAAGGACGAAAAGGGAACATAATAATGGTCCCCGAAGCCGAACTCAGCCACAAGCGCCCCGGCCCGATGCAGCGATATACTTCTGACGGCGCAAAGCGCAAGAAGATAGCCCGCTCACCTAAAGCTATTGTAAAAGGATCATAAATAATAATCAATATGAACGCAGATACCAATCTGCGTTTATCCGCGTTCATCTGCGGTTAATATTTTTTGAGCCTTCATCCCAGAAGGCTGTATTTCAGAATCAGCGCTGCAAACAATATCGCCACTATGTTCATCACTTTTATCAAGGGATTAATCGCCGGGCCTGCCGTATCCTTTGTCGGGTCGCCTACGGTGTCGCCCACGACTGCGGCCGCATGCGTGGGATTTTTGCTCCCGTCAGGAAGTTTCTTCCCGCCAAGGTTCCCTGACTCGATGTATTTCTTGGCATTATCCCATGCCGCGCCTCCTGTTGTCATCATGAGAGCAAGGAGGAGCCCTGAGATGATCACACCGATAAGAAGACCGCCAAGCGCCACCGGGCCGAATATAAAGCCTACAAGCAATGGAGAAAGCACTGCAAGAAGCCCGGGGATTATCATTTCTTTCTGCGCTGCTATAGTAACGATGTCAACGCACTTTCCATAATCGGGCTTCGCTGTTCCTTCCATGATACCCTTTATTTCCCTGAACTGCCGTCTTATTTCAGTAACTATGGTTGTTGCCGCCCTTCCCACAGCGCCCATCAGGAAGCTTGCGAAAAGGAATGGTATCATGCCGCCGATAAGCAATCCCACAAGAACCGTAGGGTCTGAGAGTTTAAGCACCAGTTCCGGTTTGCCCTGTTCTGCAAGCAGTTTGTTTATTTCACTGCTGTATGCAGCAAAAAGAGCAAGTGCGCCAAGTGCAGCCGAGCCTATGGCATAGCCTTTTGTGACCGCTTTTGTGGTATTTCCCACAGCGTCCAGCGGGTCGGTGATGTCCCTGACTTCCTTGGACAGCTCAGCCATCTCTGCTATTCCGCCTGCGTTGTCTGTTATCGGGCCGTATGAGTCTATGGCGATTATAATGCCTGTTACCGACAGCATGGCTGCC
>Ga0172443_1138_pt1 | contig 10003 bp, 9 predicted proteins | sample MayberryNE_Catta_6_FD_114741 | JGI IMG/M metagenome (GOLD analysis project Ga0172443, IMG submission 114741) | reverse complement strand
ATGGCCGGTGTATTTTTCTGTTTGGCCAAAGTGTAGCTTGCCAGATTATTCCATGTCTCAGGCCCAAGAGCTGAAGCATTGAGAATAATTGGCATAGCACTGATCGAAACTAATATACCACACAAAAGCACCTTATACATAAAGCGCTTGTTTATTATTGAATTTAGCTTCTTTAAATTGGAATATAATTTTGAATACATATTGTTGAATATAATATCATAATTATTTAAACTTATTTACTGTATAATTATTTTAAAAATGACCGTAATAATCATTAGAATGATGTTAAAATACTAATAGCTGGGATGCAGTCATCTCAAAAAATAGGATAATTCCGGGATAATATCAATAATATTTAAACTACAATGAGTATATGAATGACTGCAAAGATCAATAACAAAAGAGGTTATAATGGAAAGAGAACAGATATTTATTACCGTGATTGGAAAAGACCAGAAAGGAATAATCGCGAGAATTTCAAATGCTGTTTTTGCACATAATATCAATATAGAAGACCTTAACCAGAAAATAATGGGAGGCTATTTTGTGATGACCATGCTTGCGGATATCACCGATTCCGGGATAACCATAAGCCAGTTGAAAAAAGAGCTTTCAGTAATAGAATATGAGATGGATCTTAAAATCCAGGTACAGCATGAGAACATCTTCAAGACCATGCACAGGGTGTAATTCATGGAATATTCACTTGAAGAGGTCATGGAAACTGTCAGGATGACATTGTATCATAATTTTGATATCAGGACAGTGACTCTGGGGATAAACCTTAAGGATTGTATAAACTCAGACCTTGATATTTTCAAGGATAATGTGTATAGCAGGGTGTCAGGATATGGGCGAAGACTCATTCATGAAGCTCAGGGACTTGAAGATAAATATGGCATCCCAATAATTAATAAAAGGATATCGGTCACCCCGGTCTCGCTTATCATCGAAGCATGTGCCCAGGCTGATGCCCCACTTGAGATCGCAAAGACCCTGGACAAAGCGTCAAGGGATGTGGGTATTGATTTCATCGGCGGTTATGGGGCGCTTGTCCAGAAAGGTATGACAAGGGCGGATAAACGTCTCATAGATTCACTCCCGGAAGTATTCTCATGTACTGAAAGAGTATGCGGTTTCCTGAATGTTGCTTCGACTGTTTCGGGTATGAACATGGATGCTATCATCATGCTGGGGAAGACTTTAAAAGAAATTGCAGGCCAAACAGAGAACGGCATCGGATGCGCCAAGTTCGTGGTTTTTGCGAACGCTCCGGAGGATAATCCTTTCATGGCGGGGGCTTTTCATGGAGTGGGTGAACCTGATTTCTCATTAAATATCGGGATAAGCGGGCCCGGTGTTGTCAGGAGCGTTGTGGAACAGAACAGGGACTGTGACCTTACCGAGCTTTCCGGTGTCATAAAACGCACTGCATTTAAAATAACAAGAGCAGGAGAGCTTATCGGAAGAGAGCTTGCCCAAAATCTTTCAGTACCTTTCGGGATAGTGGACATCTCTCTTGCCTCAACCACAAAGGTGGGTGATTCAGTGGCTGGAATCCTGGAAATGATGGGGGTTGGGAAAATTGGGGCGCCAGGAAGCACTGCCGCACTCGCCCTCCTTATCGATGCAGTGAAAAAAGGCGGCGCTATGGCATCGGGGAACGTTGGGGGCTTAAGCGGCACTTTCATTCCGGTGAGTGAGGATTCCTGCATGAATGAAGCTGTCAGGGTTGGGGCGCTTTCTATAGAAAAACTAGAGGCGCTTACTGCTGTTTGTTCTGTGGGGCTTGATATGATCGCGATTCCGGGGGATACAAAGGCACAGACTATTTCAGCAATTATTGCGGATGAGCTTGCTATAGGGGTTGTTAACAATAAGACCACAGGAGTAAGGCTCATTCCAGTACCAGGGAAGAGGGCAGGGGATTATGTGAATTTCGGGGGGCTTCTTGGCGAGACTTATGTTATGAACATAAGCAACTTCAGTTCCAATGATTTTATATCGAGGGGTGGAAGGATGCCAAGCCCCGTCACAAGCATGAGAAATTAGGCGAAAAGTTATCCTGTCGAATGTGTTTTCACTCGTTTTTTGGTTTTGATCTCACCGCCATTATGAGGATTATTCCTATTGCAAAAAGTACTATTCCAATCCATGCAAAATTCACAGCGGGTATTATTTTCAGGGATAGCGGAACTGTCCCGCCGCCAAGACCCTGGAATATAACATATATATCAGTTCCTGTTATGCTGCTGTCCACGAGAGGGAATGTTCCGCTCCCACTCTCTGAATTAAGGTATTCTGCGACTCCACTTCCTATTTTATTATTATCCTGGTATACTTCAAGCCGGACACTCTGTACCTGGTATTTCCCTGCAGAAGCTGCCCCCTGGATTATTTGTTCCGGAGTTGAGAATAGAATAAGAGGGTATGTCGTACCTGTGGAGTTACTCTTGAAATTGGTCATAAGGAAGCCGCCTATTGTAAGTTCCGTCCCTTCCGGGTAATTCAAGGGTTCATTCGCCTGTGCAGCGGCCCATAGGCTTTCGGTCCCGTCATCTATCCGGATATAGGTTGAATAAGTACCAGGCGCAGATTGGACAATTGATACATTTGTTACTTTGCCACCGATTTTGACATCAGTACTAACATAATTTTCCGGATTGTTAAATATTTCCGATATCTTTACAACTCCTTCCGGAATATTGGCAGTCTCAGAAAGGCTTCGGGTTGAAAAATCGATTATTTTTATTCCATAGCCATTTCCGATAGGCTCCAATTCTCCTTTTGATGCAAGCGGTATATTGACGGTTTCCATGCTCTGGGTAAAATTTGCGCTTATGATAGCGCCTAATAGAATAAATATTACCCCAAAATGCACGATCGCTATGCCTATACCTTTTATTTTGGGTTTTATGCTTTTGATACGAAGGTAATCCGTGAGGCGCTGTATCGTAGACCATGCTGCATATATCATGGGTGGGAAAATTGAAATTACCGAAATATTCCCGATCAATTTATAAAGGGGGGGCTCCCTTACCCAAAAGGGACTGCTATGATCAAGTACATAAAAATTCTCGGTCCTGAGGAACATTGTAATGATAGACAGGCCAATTACTATGAACAATATTTTTTTCTGTTCTTCCTTTTGTTTCTCATTGTAGTTCAAGCAAAATCCCAGGGCAAGCAGCAAAATTATGGTGAAAGGGTAGCTCCAGATATTGAAGAAATTCTTTGTATCAGATGCGACACCTACTTTTAGTCCTTGCGAAAGCTGGATAAATGCAGGGAAGGATATGCCCCAGAATGAGATGAACGCCAGCACCACGAATAACAGCAAGGTAACATAGAAGACGTTGGTCTTATTCCAGAATCCCCGGTCTTCCTCCACTATACCTGTCTCCTCAAAATAACGCCGAAGCCCAAGCGCGATGGTTGCAATTGTTGTGATCCCGATAAAAACCAGAAGCAAAGTACCGGTGGAACTGTCACCAAAAGCATGAACCGAATTAAAAAGCCCGCTCCTGACAACAATTGCGGCATAAAGCACCAGTATGAATGAGACCGCGGCAAGTATCGGTGCAGCAATAGCAAATGTTGCCTTGTTCTTCCTGTGAAGAGCCGCAGCATGCAAGAAACCAGTAAGGGTTAACCAGGGGATAAATGAAGCTGTCTCAACCGGATCCCATGCCCAGAACCCGCCCCAACCAAGTACCAGGTATGCCCAGACACCCCCGACCGCTATACCCATACCAAGGAACAACCATGTAAAACGAGCCCACTGCCTGCCAAGTTCTTCCCAGCCGTCTTCTTTTGTCAGCAGGTATACTATTGCCGCCGCAAAGGGGATCGTCATGGTCGCATAGCCTATGAACATAAGAGGCGGATGGACTGTCATCCAGAAATTAACAAGAAGAGCATTAAGGCCATTGCCTTCAAGGGGCACAAAGTCCAAAGGCAAAGTTCCCTTCGCGATCATATCAACGACTTCCGGCCTCTGGATTATCAGCTTGAAAGGTGACTGGACAAGTGTAATTATTATTAACAAAATCCCCGTAAGAAGGGTTATTACCTGGGTTCTCCTGGAAAGTGCGGTCCTATGCCCTGTAGTCCAGGCAAGCCATGCCGCGGATAGGTACACTACCAGCACCCAGAGGAGATATGTGCCTTGCTGGCCTGCCCATGTACCGGATATTTTATAGATAAGAGGAAGATCAGCACTGGAGTATTGCCATACATAATCATAAGCGAAATTACTGTATACGAAATAATATGTAAGGATAAGATAGGATAATGTGAGAAGACCAGCTCCCAGCATTATCGCGGGTGTGATAAGTTTATTCAACAATTCAATATCTTTGAATTCCCTGACAAGTAATCCCACAAGCGCAATAACGCTAACTGCCATACTGGCATAAAGTAATGTATCACCTAATGGTATCATGTTATTTTCTCCTTACATCGTCCCTTATTTTTGTAACAATAGGAAGCAGATAATCCGCTTCAACCGCACCCGGTACTCTCTCCAGGATCTTGCCGTTCGGGTCCATGAAAACAAGATACGGGGGATAACTCACCCCATATTGCTGGGCGACTTCCCTATCGATATCAAGATCCATCGCCACGAGAACATAGTCTTCCTCAAGGATTTTCTTGACCTGGGTATTTCCCAGCGTATCTGTCTGGAATCTTGCGCAATACTGGCACCATATTGCCCAAAAATACATCATGACAGGCTTATTATCCTGTTGTGCGAACTGGAAACCTTCCTCAAGTCCGGCTGCTGCGCGGTGAAATTTGATGCCCCCGAGATAACTGCTGTTCTTATCGCTCAAAGTAAAATTGCTAAGAGCGGTCTTATAACTGAAATAAGCAAAAGATAATATTAATACCAGTACAAGTATGGATATCAGTTTTTTCGTTCTCATATGTAATTTCCTAATGTTTTGAATCGAATATAAGCATATATGTTTTTGTTCAGTGTTTTCCTCTTTTATTTCTTGAAATTATTTCCTCATTCAAATTATTGATAATGTCAGAATCTTAACTCCTATGATCAAATAAACAATGGCGGTAAATCCGATCGCTATCATGCTTTTATTCATTTCGTTTTCATCCGCCTTGGCCTTGCTGATAAGATACCCGGCCCACAGCGTAAAGACAAAGCCTGCGCCCACCAGGAAAATCTGCATCCGGTTAATTGCATCAAAATCCGGGGAAAATTCCCAGATTCTCCCGAAAAAACTCCCAATACTTTCCGCTATGAAAAACAATCCTTTCAAAAGGCGAAAAGTATTTTCAGCAAGATATACCGATAGTGCCAAAGGTATGAACGCATAGGACAATTCAATGAACTTCCTCTTGGAGTCTTTTCCGAAAGCAGCCCTTGTGGCAAGATACATCAATCCTGCTGCGCCAAGTGTTATCAGGATAAAAATGATAATTGCCCACATATTTCTCCAGTACAGGTCAAGGAAAGTGAGTGAATTCACAGGAAGGGTGGATTTGACAAAATTGATGATCACATTCCTGAACTGCAATCGCTCCATACCCATTACAAATAAAAAGATAATGATTATCCCGTGGACAAGATATGCTTCATCAAGATGTGTTTTCTTTGAATGGATTATATCTGCTCCCGGAATTCTGGGGCTTATGCGGATATTCCCCTTTGAACATGATTTTACGCATTCCATGCACATGATACACTGGTTATTCCTCTCCATTGTCTGGGGAACCTCCCCCACAGGGCAACCTTTTCCAGCCTCGCTTCCTATTATGCATTCTTTCAGGTCATGATCCTGGCATGTTTTCTTTGACTTGCATCGAAGCTCAATTGCCGAGAGCATTGAAAATAATCCAAGCACAAGCCCGATAGGGCAGATGTAGCGGCAAAAGCTTCGTTTTTCATAAACTGCTCCCATCACTATGGCAAGACCTGTGAAAAACAGGAGAAGATATGCAGTATTGGGAGGATTTCTTGTGAACTGGAACAGGTGCCGCTCGCCTGCGAAAATTACCAGGAAAAGTATTACGGCTATCCAGAGATTGCGATACTTTTCAGGATATTTCCTGTTCAGGCTGAAAAAGGACTGCGTCCATTCGCCAATCGCTCCGATTGGGCAGGCAAAACACCACAGCCTCCCCACAAGGATAAGAGTAAATGCAAGTAACGGATGCCATAGATCCCATATCATGGTAGTGGCGAATGGTATCCCTCCATGGAATCTCAGGTCGGGTACACTTGAAAGCCCGAAGTAAATTATAATAAGAAGGAAAATGAATAGAAAAAAGTTGACCACTGGTTTAAAGAGCCTGTTTTTCACAAGATCTTTGAAAAAATACACATCAAGCAGATCATATTTCTCGTTCTTCCCATTATAACCAAAGGTTGCGCTGTTTGGGTCATTTTTCATGTCGATCTTAGTTCCCACAATTACCCGAAGAATTGTTCATAAAGCCTTGAAATTTCAGTATCGGCATTGACTGAATAAGGAAGGAAAATTATCTTCAGATATTTGTCTATGCCAAAGAGCATCATCAATCCTACAAGGATCAAGACCAGGCCTGAGAGCTTCTTAAAGATGTGGGTCCTTTTTGAAAACCATTTGACACGGCCTGATACGCTTTTACCCGAATATGCTATTATAAGCATCGGAAGGCTGACTCCCATAGAATATGTCAAAAGAAGGGTCAAACCATAGGAGATATTTCCCGATCCTCCCGAACTTTCGGCAACAACCGAGAATACAGAACCAAGTATCGGGCCAACACATGGTATCCAGAGAATTCCTAGGGACATGCCAAGGAAGAAACCGCCAAAAAGGCCTTCAGGGTTTGCTTTTGAAGTTAATTTTCCTATGAACGAAAACTGTTCACGCATAAAATTTATTATCGAACTTGAAATCCTTACATAGATCTCATTAATATCATCATCAAGCAGCACTGCGCCCATTCCGATTATTATGAATATTGAGAACCAGCGCAGATAATCCGTAAGAAAACCGAATGATGCAACTGAAAAAACAAGAAGCCCCATAAGGGTGAAACTGAAGCTCATTCCCGTTACTATGGCAATGGGGCGAAGCCTGCTCCCCACAGAACCTGAGAGCACCGCAGGCAGGATGGGCAAAACACATGGAGTAGCAACTGTTGCCATTCCTGCAAGGAACACCAGTAACATGGGGGGGGCGGCCGACATTTTATGTTATAGCAACCGCATCGATATTATCGTTTTCGGCCATTACGGCTGCATAGTCACCCGTTGTTTTGATAACAAGAATATTCCCTTTTGTTTCGGGATTATACTTACTAAAACCTGCGGGGATGGACTTATTATCAGTTACATTGAATGCCCTGATAAGTTCTATTTTTCCTCCGGCCGGGGTCAAACCCATGTAATTCATGTCCGAGAATTTGTTTTTCGTTTCAAGGACAAGTGCATACGCAGCGTTCTGGTAATCAACTGCATCAAGCAGAGGTTTGTATGCAGGATACGATGTATTCATGCTATTCGGGTCAGTTATTAATTTCGAAACGTTGTCCACATTCTGGCTATGTCCGTAAACCAGCGGTCTTGTTGTTACGATATTCTTCATTCCAGGTTCTGTCCTTCCTTTTAATGCCCCATCGTTCTTGCTGTCATAGCCCAGATCATGAAGTTCGATCCATGAATTCGTGCTATAATCCGCACTGAACATGCCGATAATTTTCTTTCCATAGAAACTATCGGGCTGCACCTGTTTCCCTAATAATTGGCTCTCCAGTTCTGTTCCAGCGATCATCTTTGTATTAACAAAGTATGCCCGGTTGATGCCAGACTGTGTCAGTTTCAAGCCATCTGCGATGGACTTGAAATTCTCCGGCAGGGAGAGAGTTGAAAGATCGATTGATGGAGCCGGTGTGACAGCAGATAATCCTGTAACAGGAATTCCGGTCGGGAAGTAGCTCTGGGCTTTTGAGGCTATCCCGACACATACATCACAGAAGGAAGCGTGGTCATCATAAACTCCATCATTGGAAATGAAGCAATCTCTTACAGACATATGAGGTTTTCCCCCGGATGTTACACTTCCATGCTGGCCGCAACCGCAATAACAGGGTATCTGTTCAAGTACTTCCGGATGCTCGGTCGCATATTTATAAGCTTTCAGCGTCATCGAGTTAGTAACGGCAAAATCCGGAAGCTTATCGGCCTTTCTTGGGGTAAGTATCGGGAGATAATTATCCGTGACAGGAGGCGTATTTGTCCCCGGGGCTTTGTTCCCATATTCTTTATCGATCAATGCCCTTACATCCTTAAGCGTCATTGTTTGTTTGGGTTCGGTTGTCGGCGATCCACCTGAAAATAAAGCATATATTCCTATGAGAACAACTGCAGCGACTGCAATTATTAATATGCTATTATTTCCTTTCTTTTTAGACATCTTCTTGCTTTTCTTTTCAATATCTTGTTTTTTATCAGGCTTCATTGTATGGCCTCATTTTTGTTTTATAATATTATTTACTGAATTCATACTACGATCTTATTTATTTCATCGAGGAATGTCTGGTTGGTCCTGTATCCAAGTAATCTTTTTATTTCGGTTCCTTTTGGATCAAGGAATATTTCGGTAGGAGTGGCTCGTACTCTTAAATTCCTTGTTTCTGTTCTTTGCTCATCCACATCTATCGAGATCAATATGAAATCCTTATTCAGTTTATCTATCACGCTTGAATTTGTGAAAGTTTCCGCTTCGAATTGTTTGCATGCACCGCAAGATTTCGACCTTGCATATACTAACACCGGCTTTCCCTGTGATTTTGCATCAAGAAGGCCAGGTTCGACTTCTGTGAAAAAGGCCAATCCCTGTATGTTTATCTTATTAGCTCCAGGGTCCTTTTCATCTGAAATATTACCTGTTGTGTCAGCAGATTCTACGTTCAAACATCCTGCGAACAGGACAAAGAGAACAATTGTTGTTAAATATATCCATTTTTTCAAGTTAGATCTTATTTTACAAGGAGTGTAAAGTTATATAAGGATTTTGGTGTTTTTGAGGACGACGTGGAGTCAAGAGGGTAACGCATCCCTGCGATTTCAATCGCAGGTTAGCGAACCTCTTGAAATAGTTGGAAGACCTATTATTTTTGTGCGCCCGGATGTAAGAAAGCATTTGATTCTGATCCCGAAAAATACCAGAAGGGCGGTCCTGTGGGTATGGGTGAGAAAAAACCATGGTGGAAGTTGTGGTGAATATAAATATTTTTCACACAAATTGAAAATAAAAAAGAGGGACTTACATGAGAATATCGGGAATTATAATAGCGCTTTTGATCTTGATTACAGCAGCAGTTAGCGGGTGTTTATCAGGCAAACAACCCCAGACTGAAAATCCCGCCGCTGGGGTTCCCACTTCTACGGAAAAAACATCTACAGCTGAAACGAGAGTAAACTCGGAAGCAAGAGTAACTATCACTGGGGTATATCTTGGCAATAATACCTTTGATATCAAACTCGATACACATTCAGGATCGCTGGATTATGAGATGGCCAAATTATCTTATATCCGCGATAGCAAAGGTAATATGATCAAACCTGATTCATGGGACGGAGGCATCGGAGGGCATCATTTAGGAGGTATACTGAAATTCCCGGAATTTGATGATAGCGCTGGTTTTGAACTCGTTATCCAGGACGTCGCAGGAGTGAAAGAAAGAGTCCTGAAATGGTAATAAAATGTCAATAGGCATCAACAACCTGTTAAAGAATCCCTTTGTTTTCGGGACAAGTACAGGAATATTTGTGGTTCTTTTCAATATCTCGATTGCTTCCCTTGCCGAAGGATCGTTTGAGAAGGGATACCAGGTATTTCTTACTAACGGGATATTTGTGTATCTGATACCTCTTGCAGTCAGCATACAGATGGGGCTTTTCAGATACCACAGGAATATTACAACCGGAAAAATAGCCGGCTCAGAAAAAATGGGTATGGCAGGTTCAGCTACTTCATCCCTGACGATG
>Ga0172443_1137_pt1 | contig 10112 bp, 12 predicted proteins | sample MayberryNE_Catta_6_FD_114741 | JGI IMG/M metagenome (GOLD analysis project Ga0172443, IMG submission 114741) | reverse complement strand
TACTTTTTGAAAATCCTCATTTTCTTTCAAGAAACCATAGACGATATCTTCATTTTCCTCCCTGCTTATTGTGCATGTGACATAGACCAGCAAACCTCCGGCTTTTACAAGCCTGCTGTACTCACTTATTATCTCCTTTTGTTTCGATGCAAGCTCTTTTACATCATTGGCGGTCAAATGCCATTTTGAATCCGGGTTCCTTCTGAAAACTCCCATTCCAGAGCAGGGCGCATCTATGAGAACACTATCCGCCATTTTTTTGTATTCATTTAACTCAAACCTGCTTACGGTTTTGATATTGAATGCACCTGCTCTTCCCGCCCTTCTTCGAAGGTTTAAAAGTTTTGCTGGTGACAGGTCAGAAGCCAAAACTATTCCCCGGTTTTTCATCAGTCCTGAAAGGAACAGGGATTTTCCACCATTGCCCGCGCATGCATCTATGACAAGTTCGCCTGGCTTTGCCCCAGTTAACATTGTAACAAGCTGGCTTCCTTCATCCTGCACCTCAAAGAGGCCATGCCCGAAGGATTCAGTTTTGAATATGTCTTCTTTCTTATCAATGATAAGGCCAAACGGTGAAAACTCAGTCAACGAAGAATTATAACCATGCGCTTCAAGAGCTTTTTTTAGAGATTCGCGATCAGATTTAAGGGGATTCACTCTTATCGTTAATGGCGGCTCAATGCTGTTGGCACGACAGAGCGCTTCGACTTCTTCTATTGACTGCAGCTCGGTGAGCCATTTTTCCACGATCCAGCGCGGATGAGAGTGATACACGCAGATATATTCGATCGGAGCTTTTTCCTTATCTGGAAAAACGACATTATCTTTGTTTCTCAACACAGCCTCAACTGTTCGTTTTACGAACCCGCCCAGCTTTTTATCGTTTGCGGACATCGCCACTGCATTGTTAATTATTCCTGCAGCAGATACATTCATAAAAACTGCCTGGTATGTGCAAATCCTGATCGAATTGAGAATATCCGGGTTAAGATTCGATATCCTGGCGCTTGATGCGTGTTCAATTATGTGATCAATCCTTCCAAGATGTCGTAAAATTCCATAAACAAGTTCAACCAAAACTCTTTTTTCATCTGATGAGAACTCTTCTTTTCGAAAAAGCTCACCAATAAGAATGTCAGGATATTTCTTACCTGAAAGTATTAAATTCAGGAGTGAAAGAACCGATGAATAAGTCCTTTGCCTGATAAAAACATTACTCTTTTTCAAATACGATCATACCAGTCTTAAGGCAGTTTGCCTCTTCTTGTGTAAGTTCCCTGTGTGTTGCTTTTTCAGAAATAATAGCGCTGTTGCCCAAAGGGTCTTCAATGATGACAGTGATCCCGAATTCTCCAGCTTTAATTTTCTCAATATTGGAGAGTAGTTCTTTAGCGCGCTCTATTTTATCGTCCTCGTTCCATCTTACCACCATCTCAAGGATATCCGCGACCCTGTCAAGAACACCTTCAATATTTGAAATAAATGACTCAGAAGCAGGTCCTGGCTCTATATCGACACCCAGTTCGGGTATTCTTATTGTTCCTGAAGTTGAGCGAACCACACGAGCATCAATATCATCCCGTGTCCTGATTGCCATTTCATAATGCACAGGTTCGCGCTGTGCCATGATCAGGGTGTCAGAATACCTGAAACCGCATTCACACATTGAAGTAATATGCATTACTTCGCCAAAAAAAGGAATATTATCCTGTACCCAATTAGTTAAAGCTTCCTTGCCGCAAAGAGGGCAAATGCTTTTTGTTACTGTTAAGATGTGACTTGATTCAGAATTCACTTTAGCTTTTGTCTATCTATGCGCATGCCGCGCGGGGTCACGATAATCTGGTCTTCTTTGATCATTGCGATGTCTCCGTGGACATCATTGACAACAGCTTTTAAGTCTTTTATCGCCCTATCCTTATTCAATTTGTCTTTATTTAACGCTGATATATCAATCATAAGGATATTGCCTTCATAAACCTGTTTTTTCAATTCAGGCATCAGATCAAGTCCTGAAAGTTCAGCTATTTTAATGTAAGAATTTGCAGCCTCACCCTTAAAACCCTCTTCATATTCTGATAGATCAAGTTCCTGGTATTCTTCCGCTTCTGATTTTGCCTTCTTCCCGCCGCCAATGAGCTTATCTAAAAATTTAGCCATGAAATAATCACCTTTGCTTATTGCTTCTACTGTTTATATCTATTTATCTATTTCTGTTCAAGCTTCCAGAGTTCATCCCCCACATAATGGATAGACTTGATAGCTTTACCCTTTCCTCTCACCATATCTTTTCCGGATATTAGCGCTCTTCCGATAGCTATCGCCTTACTGTGCGCTTGTTCTACAATAATAACAAGATCACCTTCATTTATGGTGGGATCAGCTTCAACTATTCCGGGGCTCATCGTGTCAGCGCCATTAATAATAAACTTCACAGCACCAGGATCCACAACAACCCTGCGGCGCGTAGGGTTTAACTTAAGGGCACCTTTGACTGTGGGGAATATTTTCCCGTTTATCTTAAATAATAGCGGTTCTCCATCCACGAAAATGAAATCCTGTCCGTCACTCTCTACATATTCAAGCTTCTTGTTCTCAAAAGATAAAGCATCACCGAAGGCTTCAACAATATCATTTACAAGAGCTTTCTGGTCGGTCTTTCTCAATACATTCCTTGATTTTATTTTCATTGGTCACCAATAGTTTTAAATATTCTACGAACTACTTTGGGTCACTATTGAATTAATGGTTTATTAATATTAGGAGCGTTTTTATGGGAAACAGACCCCTCGACATTCTAAATAATTCGTTGAATAAATCCGTATTGATACGGTTAAAAGGCCAGAGAGAGTTCAGAGGCGAATTACAGGGATACGATATACATATGAATATCGTACTGGCAAATGCCGAGGAAATAAAAGAAAATGGAACAAAAAAACTTGGAACAGCAGTTGTCCGCGGGGATAATATCGTTTTTATTTCCCCTTAAATTAAATAGGTGATAAAATATGTCAAAAGGTACACCATCATTTGGTAAGAATCAGAAGAAAACCCATGTTATATGCAGAAGATGTGGGAAAGCATCATTGAATACGCATACAAAAATGTGCGCAGCGTGTGGTTTCGGTAGGACTGCACACATGAGATCCTACAAATGGCAAGAAAAATGTGGTTATTAAGGTGACCACGGTTGCATGAAGAATGCGGTATAGTCGGTGTTTCTTTCAAGGAAGAGACATCAGCTGCACTGTCAATCTACTATGCATTATATGCACTTCAGCACAGGGGGCAGGAATCCGCTGGAATAACAGTTCATGATGGCGATCAGGTCCGCACGTTAAAAGGTATGGGTCTGGTTCCTGATGTTTTTAATAGGGGAGATATCCAGAAACTAAAAGGTCATGTGGGTATCGGGCATGTCCGATATTCAACTACGGGCAGTTCAAAGATTGAGAATTGCCAGCCCCTCCTTGTAAATTTTAAGAGCGGCACTATAGCCATAGCACACAATGGGAATCTGGTCAACTCAAAAGCGCTAAGGACTGAGCTTGAGAAAGAAGGCAGGATATTTTTATCCGATTCAGATACAGAAGTCATAGCACATCTGCTTGTCAAGGAATTGATGCATTCCGAGCTAAGAGAAGCCGTAAGGGAAGTGATGAGACATCTTATTGGTTCTTATTCGCTTGCTATCATGATCGATAAAACACTTATTGTGATCCGTGATCCCCTTGGAATAAAGCCTCTATGTCTTGGATTGCTGGATAACGGTTATGTCGTGGCCTCAGAAAGCGTTGCGATCGACATATTGAATGGGCAGCTTATAAGGGATATCGCTCCCGGCGAAATGCTTGTTTTCAGAAACGGTACATACGAAAGCCACCAACTCGTGAAATCAAGAAATAACGCACATTGCGTTTTTGAATATATCTATTTTGCACGACCGGATTCTGTTATAGATGGACAACTTGTATATGCTGTGAGGATGCGAATAGGTGAAATGCTTTCCAGGGAACATCCCGCGAAAGCAGATATCGTTTCACCAGTCCCTGATTCAGGCATCACTTATGCGATCGGGTTCTCAAAGAATTCGGGTATCGACTATATGGAAGGGTTGATGAAAAACCGCTACATTGGCAGGACTTTCATAATGCCTGGGCAGGAAATGAGAGAAACCGCGGTCAGGTTGAAACTCAATACAATAAAACCCAATGTAGATGGGAAAAGCATTGTTCTTGTAGATGATAGCATCGTACGAGGGACCACATCAAGGCGAATAATCGATCTTATCCGAAAATCCGGGGCCAAAGAGGTGCATATGCGTGTTGCAAGCCCCCCAATTATTTCACCGTGCTATCTTGGCATCGATATGGCAACGCGCGATGAGCTTGTAGCTGCTCATAAAGCTGTAAAAGGAGTTGAGGCGCTCATAAACGCGGACTCGCTTGGATATTTGAGCATTGAAGGGCTTGTTAAATCAATAGGCATTCCAATGGATGATCTGTGTATGGGATGTTTGAACGGGATTTATCCGGTTGAGATCCCTGGCGAAAACTGCTCTAAGAGACAGTTAAAATTAACAGAGTTTTAGTACGGAAAACTAAAAAAGAGGGAACTGATATTTAGCATTGAGGCACAATTATGGGTATAATTAAAAGGCTTGGACTGAATTTTTCCTGGTTGAAGAAATTGTTCAAGAAAAAAAAAGCAAGAATCGGAATATATGGTCCTCCCAATGCAGGGAAAACCACACTGGCTAACCGGATCGTAAGGGATTGGACCGGGGATGCAATGGGTTCTGTTTCCCATATCCCGCATGAGACAAGAAGAGCAAGAAGGCGAGAAGATGTTACTATAACGAGCAATGGTTCGTCTGTGACTCTGGATATTATCGATACACCTGGAATTGCCACCAAGATCGATTTTCATGATTTTATGGCGTTTGGGCTTCCCGAAGAAGAATCGAAACGGCGCGCAAAAGAAGCGACAGAAGGGGTCATGGAATCTGTAAAATGGCTTGAAGACCTGGATGGTGTAATACTTGTTATGGATGCAACTCAAGACCCTTATACACAGGTGAATGTGGTAATAATCGGGAATTTTGAAGCGCGAAAACTCCCTATCCTGATAGCTGCGAACAAGATAGACCTTCCAAATTCATCACCAGCCAGGATACACAGCGCTTTCCCGCAGCATCCGCTAGTCCCAATATCGGCACTTGATGGGAAAAACATAGATTTACTATATAAAGAAATTGCAGAGCATTTCGGGTGATCAAATGAAAGGAATTCAGATGGATTTAATATCGGAAGAAAAACTCGATGGCATGACTTCAATGGAAAAAGTGAGATTGATCCTCGATGAAGTGCGAAACGGAAAGATACTCATACTTGAAAAAGGACTCACTCCCTCAGAGCAGACCAAGCTTATAGAACTTACCATGGCAGAGATAGCCCCGGATGAGTTCTCAGGGATTGAAATAGAGAGTTATCCTGTAAAGCAAAACGATAATTTCCTGAATAAGTTATTAGGAAAAACAACTATTAAGACAAGGCTTACTGTTATCGGTCCTGCCTCCCAGTTAAAAACGATAAAGAAAGACAGGGACCTGATCAGTGCATTAGTTTCACCATAGATCATGCCACATAAATGTACGCGATGCGAGAGCATTTTTAAGGACGGTGCAGCCATAATCTTGAATGGTTGCCCCAAATGCGGCTGGAATAAGTTCCTGTATGTTAGAGATGAGACGCCAGCGCCTGAACATGTTATAAAATCCGATGCATCAGTGTGTACCGGTCAGATTTCCCCTGAAGCCTCAAACTTCATAAAAGAAGTGGATGAACTCCTGGGAATTCAGGATGAACCAAAACAGCATGAATTAATAAAGGAACAGAAAGTTGAAACGCCAAAAGAGATAGGAAACCGGGTGGAATCCATACGAATATTATCTCCAGGGCAATATGAACTAAACCTGGAATCGCTGCTTGAAAGGAAAGAAATCGTTATGGCTCTTAAGGAGGATGGCACTTACGTCGTTAATTTGCCATCAGTCTTCAAACAAAAGAAGAATCACTGATGATAAAATTTTGATGGGGTTGCATTAAGTCCGATATACTCAGAGGGGCGCGGGTCACCGGGAATATAAATAATCATATTATTTATTGTAGCTCCAAACTTTACAGAATCATGCAAATAATAATTTAAATTCTTTTCATATCGTGAGACATTCTTTACTTGGAGAATTGTCTTTTCCTGATCCATTTTTATAACTGTATAATCTAAATTCGGAAAAACATCTTTTATTCTGGGTTCGATGCTTTTTACACCCAGAAGCATAATATACATTTTGGGCATTGTGCCAATGTCGTAATTGACTGTAAATTGCGCATCGGTCTTATCAAATTTAACAATGAGTGAAGTAATATATAAGGGACGACTTCCCGTTGTTCCCTCTGTTGGCGGTAAAAAAGATGCAATAATGAATACTGCAATAAGTATCAGGATTGGGATTTTCATCTGATGTTTGTTATGCATTCCATAAATATATCATTTTGCTAAGGAAAGATTTTTCCCATATTAAATCAATAATCTGAAAATATGGTAAAAATGAATCCATATTTCACGGCTTCTGCTGCATCTTTGGCATTTTTTGTGATATTTATTACCTTGAAATATCTATTGGAAAATAAACCAGTGGATGTGCTGGGTGCAATATTAGGGGCGGGTGTTTTCTGGGTTGTGATGTTTATAGTGCATCATTTTCTTAATAAGCAATATGAAATTTAATGCAATAGTTATGTGCTTATTTTTTTAACTGAAATTTGATATTGTAATTTTTTCACTTATGATAAAATCAAGGAGTGAAGCGAAGATGATGCAATATTTTTTCTCTTCTAATCCCCAAGTAAAAATCGAATAATAAATGGACGAGACCTCCACTTAACCTTAAAAAATCTCAATCCATAAGCTATCAATATCAACAGGAGTGATAAGGCAATATAAAAAAGCAAGAATTTTTGAAAATTTTCTTCTGGCCATATGGGAACAATGACGTATTCAATTAACGATAAGTGTAATATGTACATAAAAAGGGCTGATTCACCCAATGCCTGCAATGGATTATATGCAATAATTGAATGCTTATAATCAACTATAAAAAATAATAAAACAATCAGCCCAACAGCGCTGATTATATATCCAGGTGTTGGAGGATAAAAAACTTCACTGTATCCGGCACGTGTCAAAAACTTTCCCGGGTAGAAATACCAGATAATACTGCCAGACATCAATAATAAAATTCCAGTCAAGAAAAAAACACTTCCTCCAAATGTTTTATATTTCAAGCGCAGATCAGCAAGAATCACACCCAGTAAAGAAAACCCCAGCCATGGGAATATAGGAAACCAGCCGTCTACCAGCCAATGGTTGAGAATGTTTGTTTGATTCTCAATAATAATAGATGGCACTCCCGAGGGAAATAAAAATTCTGAAGGATAATCTGCATACCCAAAAATATTTTGAAGGAAAGGTGTAAAAAAGAAAATAGAAATTACAATAAGCCATTGGGACCGAGTATTCAGCCGCAGGAAAAGATATGCCAGAGGCAATGAGATACCTATCAGATAGAGCACATCAACGGTTGTGAAAGGATAAATTTTCCATATAAGCATATCAATAAGCGCACCGACGGCTATAACCAACGTTCCTCGAACTAAGAAGTATTTTAAATTATGACCTTTTGTTTGAGCTGTAAGAGCAACCATCATTCCGGAAATGAGAATAAATAAAGGAGCTGCAAATGAACCATAAAAACGGAATAAGAAGGGATGAGGTTCGACTAACATGGGACCAGCCATATTAGCAGCTATCATGGTGAAAATTGCCAAACCTCGTAGAATGTCGATTGTTTTATCTCTATCTACCATAAACGCCCAGTTTAACATATATTGTATTTCATATAAAAGGCTGAGCCTGATGTTTTAGAAGGAAATCTGCAATTATGCCTATGCTTTGGATATTCTAAAGTTACTACCAGCAATAACAGAACCATCTGGAAAAACCGACAAAACTTTAAGCTTAATTGCTGTGTAGATGCGTTAAAGTGATAAAATGCAGATACTACTTATTCATTCTGATTTCATAGAATATGAAACAAAAAAAAGCACGCCTGTTGCTGAGAAAATAGATGATGATCTCAAGAAGGGGAGGATGGAAGAGGTTCTCACTGTTTTTGTGGCAGTTGAAAAAAGCGATGAAGATCAGATCGAAAATGCCGCAGGGAAAACCGTCGTGGAGATAAAAAAAGTCACTGATCAGGTAAAGACGAACCGCGTGATGTTATACCCGTATGCTCATTTAAGTTCAAGTCTTTCATCACCAAAAGCAGCGATCGAAACCCTCAAGAAAATAGAGGAATTATTAAAAGAAGCTTCTTTTGAAGTCAAGCGCGCACCCTTTGGGTGGTATAAATCATTCACAATTAAATGCAAAGGCCATCCTCTTTCCGAACTTTCAAGAACGATAAGATCAGGCGAGGAAAAATGCATTACGGTAATAAAAGAGAAAGAAGAAGTTGTTTCAGAGGCCCTGAAATCCGAAGCAAAAGCCACGTCCTACTGGCACATCCTGACACCCGATGGAGAGCTTCTTAAACCCGATGAATTTGATTTCACGGGTCATGATAATCTTAAGAAATTCGTAAATTATGAAATTCACAAGAGCCGCGCTGTTGACAAGATCCCGCCGCATGTTGAGCTTATGAGACGGCTTGAACTTGCTGATTATGAACCCGGCTCAGATTCGGGAAACATGAGATTTTACCCGAAAGGGCGGCTTATGAAGAGCCTGATCGAGACCTATGTGCTCGATGAAACCGCAAAAATGGGAGCCATGGAAGTCGAAACTCCGATAATGTATGACATGAACCATCCAACATTGAAGAAATACCTTGACCGCTTCCCGGCGCGACAGTACTCGATTGAAGCTGACAAGAAGCAGCTATTCCTGCGCTTTGCGGCATGTTTCGGGCAATTCCTCATGAACCATGACATGACCATATCTTACAGGAACCTTCCTCTTCGAATGGTTGAACTCACACGCTACAGCTTCAGGAAAGAGCAAAGCGGCGAGCTTGTAGGCTTGCGGAGGCTTCGCGCATTCACGATGACTGACATGCATTCCCTGTGCAGGGATATGGATGAGGCAATAGTGCAGTTCAATGACCAGTACAACATGTGTATAAATGTCCTGTCAAAGATCGGGATTGATTTGAATGATTATGAAGTAGCCATCCGGTTTACCAGGGATTTCTATGAAGAGAACAGGGATTTCATAGTCGGTCTTGTCAAAACTGTCAACAAACCCGTATTGATAGAACTCTGGGACCAGAGATTCTTCTATTTTGTCCTGAAATTCGAGTTCAATTTCATCGATGCGATAGACAAGGCCAGCGCCCTGTCAACAGTACAAATAGATGTTGAGAATGCGGAACGATATGGCATAAAGTACATCGATCAGACAGGTGCGGAGAAAAGACCCTTTATCCTGCACTGCTCACCAAGCGGCGCCATAGAAAGATGCATCTATGCCCTCCTTGAGAAAGCGGCCATGAACTCGGAAAAAGGAATAGTACCAATGTTCCCGGTATGGCTTTCACCAACACAGGTACGTGTGATCCCGGTTGCGCAAATGCATATGGGATTTGCCGAAAAAGTGGCGGAAATGTTAAACGGTAGAGTGGACATCGATGACCGCGAAGAGACCGTGGGTAAAAAGATCCGCGATGCTGGAAAAGATTGGATACCGTATGTGGCTGTGGTTGGTGATGAAGAAGTAAATAGTGGTAATCTCAGCGTAACTGTAAGGAGCGAATCAGCCCCGAACAAGCCTGCTAATGTCAAGATGAGCATTGAGGAACTCAATGAAAGAATATCAAAAGAAGTAGCTGGCTTCCCATTCAAGAGACATCCGCTTTCTGTCAAGTTGACAGCAAGACCAAGGTTCGTGTAGTCTTTAGTACCATTTCAATTAAAATATGGTTCATAAATTCGATGCAAAGAAGTCTGGGATACTCGATGATCCGGAAAGAGTGAAAATTTTAGATCCGG
>Ga0172443_1136_pt1 | contig 10216 bp, 12 predicted proteins | sample MayberryNE_Catta_6_FD_114741 | JGI IMG/M metagenome (GOLD analysis project Ga0172443, IMG submission 114741) | reverse complement strand
TACAGGAAGAGTTCTGATTTTTCGTAATTATAGAGAACTATATAGATTATTTTGATTAGTTATATAAACTTTATAAAATGAATATCTCCGATAACAAAATCATTGATTTTGTATCGCTTAAGAGAAGGAGGAATAATGCATAAAAATATTAAATTAATTGGAATTTGTGCACTACTGCTGGCATTACCGAATGCTCTGGCAGTTATATTTGTGCCAGCCATAAATACGGGTATAAATAATGAGTTATCGGAATCTGAAAACTACCAGGGGAACCATCACGAAGTCAAAAACATCATATTCATGGTGCCTGATGGTATGGGTCTGGCTGATGTGACATCAGCCCGGATAGACAAGAACGGACCTGATGGTGCGCCTTTATACTTTGAAACGCTGGAGAATATCGGATACCAGAGAACCTATTCAGCTGACAGCATCATAACCGATTCTGCCGCCGCGGGCTCAGCCTGGTCGTGTGGCGAGAAATACAATAACGGTGAAATCTGCTATCATGTCGATGGACGATCCTATAATCCCGGCATCCTGGAACTGGCTAAAGCAGAAGGTAAAGCCACCGGTCTTGTGGCTACTTCCACAATTACCCACGCCACCCCGGCGGTATTTGGGGCACATGTTAAGTCCCGAAACTGAGCAAAAAGGTTATCAATCGGTCTATACAAGAGCAATCCGGAACAACGGAGCCGAGATTGCCGGAAATGACGTCTGTTGCCCTGAATATCCTTGAAAAGGACAGGGATGGTTTCTTCCTTATGGTGGAAGGCTCCCAGGTTGATTGGGCCAACCATGCCAATGATTTGAAATACCAGCTGGGTGAAACCTTAGCTTTTGATGAAGCTGTCAAGGTGGTTCTGGATTGGATTAATGCAAGTCCGAAGAGAAAAGAACATACTCTGCTCATTATTGTTCCTGATCATGAGACAGGCGGTTTTGCCATAAACGGGCCGGACAGACTTCTCAAAGCCAATGAGGACATGGATGCAGGCTGGACATCCAAAGAGCATACCGGGGGCGATACTATTATCTGGAGCCAGGGTCCGGGGAGCAAAGCGTTAGGGAAGGCTATCGACAATACTGATCTCTATAATGTGATGAAAAAGGCAATTATACTTCAAGAGAATTGAATAACAATCTGATATGTTGCCGGGAAAGCCTTTCCCGGCGAGTTTTTATATTGAATCGATCCATAAAAGCAGAAGTATGTTTAGCTATGACTATTCTTCTATATAGATTATGTAATCTATATACATCAAATATTTAAGAATGTTTTTATATACAATTTGCATTCATTTTAAAAAAAGGTTGATTATTATGGTAGAAACAAACTTGTTGTGGATGAAAGATTCCTATTTTGATGATACAATAGATGGAAAATTGCATACTGCAATTGATATGAATTATTATAAATCCAATATGGAAAGAAAATTAAAAGAAAGCGAAAAATGGCAGGCAGCCATAATAAATAACATAGGAGATGCTGTCATTGCAACTGATGAAAAAGGGTATATAAAACTTATAAATCCATTTGCTGAGGCTTTAACAGGGTGGAGCAAGATAGATGCAGTCGGAAAACCGTTGAAAGGGATTTTTAACATAATCAATGAGAAAACAGGTGAAGTTGCCGAAGACCCTGTGATAAAAGTTATGCGGGAGGGCACATTTTTTGGTCTTTCCGAACAAACCACTCTCGTTAACAGGGATGGTACAAATATCCCGGTTGATATAATTGGCCTTCCTGTTCTTGATGATGGGAATAATATATTGGGCATGATTTTTGTCTTTTATGATATTGTTGAGCGAAATAAGATGGAACGTGCAATTTTGCGCAAATGCGCTGATTGCAGAAAGGGTAATTAAGGTTAAATGGAGATAAGAAAAAATCATGGATGTTTTGAGTTATATTTTAATCGGGGTCCTGCAAGGTGTACTCGAATGGCTTCCTGTTTCAAGCAAGGGTGTAGAAGCACTTATTATGGTCAAGTTTTTCAACAAAACTCTTTCTGAATCTCTTCTGATTGCATTATGGATGCATATCGGCACCTTGATAGCTGCTGTAGTTTACTACAAAATAGAAATTCTTGAGATAGTAAAAAATTTTAAAAATTATATTAAAAATCCAGCAGAAGATACACAGACGAACACAATAACAAGCTTTATTATAATTTCAACTTTACTGACAGGCCTAATTGGAACTCCAATATTATTATTTGGTCTGGATAAATTCAATTTTGCGGGCAATGCAGCAATGTTGTTAATAGCGTTTTTCTTGATATTGACAGGAATATTCCAATTGACTGCTAAAAAGATGAAAAACACAGGAAAAAAGATCACTGTTAAGGATTCGATTTATCTGGGAATTGCCCAGGGTTTTACGGCTATTCCGGGCTTGAGCCGGTCAGGGACAACAGTTTCAACATTAATGTTCAGGGACTATTCAGCCAGAGAGGCGTTGAGGATTAGCTTTCTTGTAAGTATTCCTGCTGTTTTGGGGGTGGAAGTTCTGCTCGGATTATTGAAATCCAGCACATTTGATATTTTAATTATTCCCGGAATAATTGCTTCATTCATTTTTGGCTTGCTGACAATAAAATCCCTCGTAAAACTTGCGGAGAAGATTAATTTTGGCTATTTCTGTTCTGGTTTTGGTTTTATCATCATACTTTTTGTTATAATATCTTCATATTATAATATATTTTAATATGAGTAAATAAAGTATTAATTTCAGAACCTTAACTCAGAACGCCGCTTTTGCTTTACGCATTTTTTTATCGCTTTGCTCTTCCATTAAATAAGCCCTGTAAGAAAGAGAGGCAATTCTTCTGCACGGAAAATTTCTGCTGTTCTCAAATAAATCCAGCCAATATTGATTTATATAGATTACATAGATTATATAGATTAATTTGATAAGTTATATAAACTTTATAGAATACCTATAACAGGCAAAATCATCGGATTTTGCTTCCAGATATAAGGGAAGGAGAAATGATCCATGAAGATAAATAACGAAAAGTATTATGAGGAGAAATACACTGAAGGAGATACAGTAAAATTTAAAATCAAATCGGGTGAACTACTGGAAGGAGATGTTCTCTTTATTGAAAGGAGTCCCTGCGAGGACGTATTGTATATAAACAGTTCCAACCGATGGGCATATAGAGTCCCTGAAAAAAGTATTATATCGAGGATTCCTAAATAGAATTATTCAAAGGGGGTAATGGAAGTGAAGGTGAAGTATCCCGGCTTCGGGAGTGTGGAAATAGATGGCGAGCGGTACGAGTATGATGTTGTGGTTCGCAGCGGCCGGGTGGAGAAGAGGAAAAAGAAGCTCTCGAAGCATTTGAAGGAAAAGTACGGCCATACCCCCCTGTCCCTCGCGGAGAATATTCCATGGGACTGCAAAACGCTCATCATCGGGACCGGAGAGTCGGGTGCGCTCCCGGTGCTGGAAGAGGTGAAAGCGGAGGCTGAGAACCGGGGTGTGACTTTGATTATTATGAAGACGGATGAGGCATGCCGAGAGCTTGAGAAAGCCGGAGGCAGGACGAACGCGGTGCTGCACCTGACCTGCTAGGTTAGTCTCCGAGGCTCGAAGCCTTGTTGGAATTCCATCTTTATTATTTTCTTTGAAAGATTTAAATTTAAAAGCTTCTTTATCCGGCAATCCGGTCTTGCAATCGGAGAGAATAGTTTCCACGTTCGTCAATTTATTTTTTGAAGCGATATCCCGGCTTCTTTCAAGATATTCTTACGGGGTAAGAGGAAATCCTGTAACTTGAAGGTAAAAGCCATAACTTTAAAATGAAAACTGGGTACAGGCGAATTCAAAGGCAATCTTTCCAAACCCTTAAGAGGGAACATTTCTATATTAACTCTTCCGCAGAGAATAAATGTCAAACCAATTTAAATCTATTGTTATTTTGGCACATGCATTTGCAGGATGGGCACTGTGCGGAGCGATAATAGGAATTGGAAGAGGAATCACATCTTTAGAAAATACTCTTATAATTCATGCAATCGGTGCTCCTCTCATCTTTGCAGCAATTTCTTTGAATTATTTCAAGAAATTCAATTACACTAACCCATTACAAACCGCAATTATTTTTGTTTCTTTTGTAATTTTTATGGATATTTTCGTTATAGCTATCAGGATTGAAAAGAGCTTTGATATGTTCAATAGGAGCATATTCATTAAAGAAATAGATTCTGTTTTCTTCGTCATCTTTCTTTTTCTCATCATCAAACTGGCAGAAAGCAAATTATTCAGTGGATAGGCTCTTAATACCTCTATATACTATATGCCTCTATATACACTATAGAGGATACTTTTTTGGGTTGATGGGAAAACATAACAGTAATTTCAAAAAGGCTGGATTTGGGGCATCCCACAAAAAATTGGTGGAATAGAGATTCAATAGTATTGAACTGCAGGGTTTAGGATAAAATAAAAAATAAATTAAAAGGAGCGAACTAATATGGTTAGAAAAACTGAAGAGATAAAAGATGAGAGCGCACAGAAGAAAGATATTTTCAAGACATGGGCAGACAGCTATGTTGCTGGTTCAAAAATTTGGGAGGATTCATACATAAACCTTTATAAGCCGTGGATTGAATCAACCAGTAAATTGTTTGAAAAGTCAGTTGACCTATCGAAGGAAGCGACACCTGAGAAATATAAGGAATTTTACGATGAATGCATGAAGGCATACAAGGAAACATTTGGAAAGTTTTATCCGGTTTCCAGGCCGGAATCTGACAGGGAAACGCTTGAGAAGCTAATAGTCAGCGCAGAGGAATCGAATAAAATTTTCAAGTCATGGATAGAGGAGCTGGAGGAGAATTCACGGAAAACTCTGACGCTGTTCGAGGGAGCACCGGATCCTGAAAAATATAGGGAATTCTATACAATGTGGATGAAGTCATATGAAAAAATATTCGATGATATCATCGCTATGCCGTCGATGGAAAGTACAAAAGATGTATTTGAGACTTACAGCGGGATACCGAATATCTACCTGCGAAACTTTGCACAGATGTCAAAGCTGTGGAAGGACTCATATGCAAATTTATACTGGCCCTGGGCAGATTCGATGCTCAAGCTTTCCGGGAAAATCGCAGAAATATCAAGCGGGTACGCCACGCCAGAAGCCTATAAAGAATTTTATTCTCTCTGGATAAAGACATACGAAAAGGCCTTTGACAATTTCTTTGAGAACATGCCCACGGTAGATCCCATGAAACAGATGATGGAACCTGCCAAGAACGCGGCAAAAATATATGCAGATACGTTCATCAACATGTCAAAGATTTGGATGAAACCGGGATTTCTTTCCACAAGCCGGGCTTAGTATGGACAAATCAGGTCAAAGTGCCATCGGGGAGGGAAGATCTTGGAAAGCCATAACCAAATAGAAACCCACAGGAAGTTCATTAAAGGGATGAAGATAATGCTTGAGTCTCCCGATATTTCAGTAGGTACAACGCCTTCGGATATTATCTACACAGAGAACGATATGAAACTTATCCATTACAATCCGGTCGTGGAAAAGCCCTACCCTGTTCCTGTGCTCATAGTGTATGCATTCGTGAACCGCTACTACATCCTGGATCTCCAGCCCGATAAAAGCGTGGTGAAGAAACTTCTGGACGAGGGCATTGACCTCTACATTATTGACTGGGGATATCCATCCGGCTCTGACCGATATCTTACGCTTGATGACTACGTGAACGACTACATAAACAATGCTGTGGACATAGTCAGGAAAAAATCTGGGACGGATAAGATAACACTGTTCGGTGTGTGTCAGGGCGGGACTCTTTCTGCGATGTATGCGTCATTATATCCGGAAAAGGTGAAAAACCTCGTTACCCTGGTTACGCCTATTAACTTTGATACTGATAAAGGGCTTCTCCATATCTGGGCAAAGAGCCTTGATGTAGATAAGATCGTGGACTACTACGGGATAGTTCCGGGGGATTTATTGAATGTGGGCTTCCTGCTCATGGACCCGTTCAGGCTCATGATCGATAAATATGTGGAACTTTTCGAGCGCATCGAGTTCGAACCCGAAAACGAAGAACGCCAGTTAAGAAATGAAGAGACCGTCAGGAACTTCCTGCGGATGGAGAAATGGATATTCGACAGCCCCGACCAGGCTGGCGAAGCTTTCAGGCAGTTCATAAAGGACTGCTACCAGAAGAACCTCCTTATCAAAAACGAGATGATGCTCAATGGTAAGATGATCAATTTGAAAAATATAAATATGCCTCTGCTCAACGTGATGGCACAGACAGATCATCTTGTTCCCAACGATGCAAGCAAACCGCTAAATGACGCGGTGTCAAGCGAAGATAAGGAGACACTGGTTTTCCCGACAGGTCACATCGGTATCTTTGTGGGCTCAAAATCCCAGAAAGAGGTATGCCCCAGGATCGCAGAATGGTTGAAGCCGAGGTCTGCACCGGATGAGGAAGTGGCACCTGTCCCGGCGAAAAAAGAGGTTGTACAAAAGAACAAAGCCCGCAAAGCGAAGGTGGGTAAATGAGGCTTGAAAATAAGGTAGCGATTATTACCGGCGCAGGAAGCGGTATCGGAAGAGAGACTGCACTGCTGTTTGCACAAGAAGGGGCAAGCTTGGCCATAATCAATAGGACAAAGGAGACGATAGAAAAAGTCCGCGATGAAATCATAGCGCAGGGAGGGAGAGCGATAAGTGTAAAGGGAGATGTAACCAGCGAAGAAGACATGAGGGACGCTATCAATAAAACCGTTGAAGAATTCGGGAAAATTGATATTTTGATAAATAATGCAGGCATTATCCAGGACGCCCTGATATCGAACATGACAAGAGAGCAGTGGAACGGTGTCATTAACGTTGACCTTACGGGAGCGTTTTACTGCATCAAGGCAGTGGTGGACATTATGATCGACCAGGGGAGCGGCGTTATAATAAATGCGTCTTCTATTTCAGGGATTTATGGGAATATCGGGCAGGTAAATTATACTTCAGCAAAGGCCGGGTTAATTGGCCTGACCAAGACCCTTGCAAAGGAACTCGGAAAAAAAGGGATAAGGGTCAATGCAGTAGCTCCTGGATTTACAGTTACACCTATGACCTCGAAGGTACCTGAAAAAATTCTTAATATTATGATAGAGAAAACTCCTCTACGCAGGCTGGCCCAACCTAGAGATATCGCGTATGCATATCTTTATCTCGCGTCAGATGAAGCGAGTTTTGTTAACGGAGCAGTACTTTCCGTGGACGGAGGTTTGATCATCTAAAATTGATCATAATGGGGAATTAAATGAACAAAGTAATTATCGTATTATGGGCATGATGGCAGAAAATGTATATGACTAAAAAAATAGATGAAATGAGCAAGCAAATAAAAACTTGGCTCGCAGAAGAGGGAATGTATCAAGATAAAGTTGCAGATGATAAGACATATTTTCATTTCATAGGGGAAAGTCCACAAAGCTCTGGTCAATTATTTGAGTTATTTCAACCTAAATACAGAGAGGACTTAATCGTAATTATTAGAGACTTGATGATTTCATCAGAGCATTTAGAAAAATTAAGAGAAATGGATGCAATAGAAAGAAAAGAATTTTTATGGGATATTAAATTCGGACTTTTATTCAGAAAATCCAGTTTTAATATGACCCCCTATGCAGATAACCCATGTAGAATTGATTTTAGGAGAGAAATATACTATGATGGTCTAAATAAAAACAAATTAATGGAAGCCATCAAAGAAAATTATCGATGCAGTCTTTTCGTTATATGGAAGCTTATAGAACGATTTGGTAAGGCTGTTTCTGAAACTGAACCCAGCCCCATGTTTGGATAAACGCAGTCCCAATAGCAGGATTTTTCGGGAAGACTCTTAATATCTCTATATACTACATACCTCTATATACACTATAGAGGATACTTTATTAGGTTGATGGAGTAAATAAGTATCAAGGTCAAAAAGAAAGATTTCATGCATGCTGACAAAGATAGAGATGGGCCTTGATTCAGGCTGGATTTGGGGTATCCAAAGAAGATCATATACTATCGTTTGATATCAAAAAATTGGGAGGATTCGTGCGTAAACCTTTACAAGCCATGGATTGAATCTACCAGGGCGTATTCATGAAGGTTTTTCCCGTGATTTACTTGTCCGGGAATGGCCTGCATGGGAAGAGGATCCGTTTGAGGAGCTGGAGATATGTATATACCAAAGATGATATTTTTTACAAAAGGCGTGGGGGTTCATAAAGACAAACTTGCCTCATTTGAACTTGCGTTAAGGGATGCGGGTATCGAGAAATGCAATCTTGTTACAGTATCAAGCATCCTGCCGCCAAACTGCAAAACAATAACAAAAGAGGAGGGTTTAAAGCATCTCAACCCTGGCCAGATAACTTTTTGTGTGTTTGCCAGGAATGATACCAATGAGCCAAATAGGTTAATTTCTGCGGCAATCGGGGTTGCCATACCTAAAGATAACAATGTCTACGGATATTTATCCGAGCATCATTCTTTTGGTGAAGTGGGAAAAAAAGCTGGCGAATATGCAGAAGATCTCGCTGCCACCATGCTTGCAACAACCCTTGGCATTGAATTTGATATTAACAAAGCATGGGATGAAAGAAAACAGATTTACAAGGCAAGCGGCCACATATTCAGGACAACCCATATTTGCCAGTCTGCTGAAGGAAATAAAGACGGGTTGTGGACGACGGTATTTGCTGCTGCGGTATTCCTGGAAAATATTTAATTATATAATCCATAATCTTCTCAATACATAATATAATTACAATGATGAATCATTTATCAATCATAGCCTAGCACCCCAGCTTTTCACAATATCGATCAGCGCGAGTGGCTTATCATACACCACCTCCACTTTTTCATGATCAAGATACACTAAGCCTGCATTTCCGTCCAGGGTGATCACATCTCCTTCGGAAAGCTCCCGCCCGCCCAGCCGGCACTTATGATTGGGAATGTCAATTTCAAGATCCGTGCAGTTCACAATGCAGACCTTGCCCATCTGGCGGGCAACTACTGCTGCATGGGAGGTCCTGGCTCCGCTGGCAGTGAGTATTCCTGCACAGATGGTGATTACCTGAATGTCGTCAGGGGTGACCATCTCCTTGACCAGGATCACAGGCCCGTCAGCAGATAACCTTTCCGCCACTTCGCCTGTGAATACGATTCGACCGGAGGCTACCCCGCCGGATGCGGATATTCCCGCAGCAAGGGGAGCTTCGTGAGAGATTACCTTCTGAACGCTGATAGATTCGATATCCACTTCTCGAAGCTTCTCAAGCGCTTCTTTCGGCGAGATGATCCCTTCCTGACAAAGCTCTACGGCAATTCTAAGAGCCGCAAGCGGCGACCTCTTTCCGTCACGGCTCTGGAGGATATAGAGTTTCCCCTCCTGCACCGTGAACTCTATATCCTGCATGTCTTTAAAATGGGATTCGATCTTCTTCCCCACTGCATGGAGTTCCTGATCTACCTGGGGCATGGTTTCCAGTAGCTCTTTCTGTGTAACGGCTGATCGTGCACCTGAAACCACATCCTCTCCCTGGGCGCCGAACTTGAAGTCGAGCAGGAGTTCATTCTCCCCCGTCCAGGGGTTCCTTGTGAAGACAACGCCTGCCCCGGAACGCGGACCAATGTTCCCATAGACCATGGCCTGCACAGTGACAGCGGTCCCGCGGACATTGCCCAGCAGGTTCATCCTGCGGAACGCCTGCGCCCTGGGGTTCATCCATGACCGAAGGACAGCAACCACAGCAAGCTCCAGTTGTTCATAAATGTTCTCCGGGATCTTGCGGCCGCCTGCAAGAAATATCCTTTCATATTCCTCTGCAAGGCGCTTGAGACTGCTGGATTCCAGTTCCATTTCATCCAGTACATCCTCTCTTTTCACGACATCCTTTAAGAACGAACTGTATTGCACGGCGTCGTGCGAGAACACTACTTCACCGAAGTTTTCCACGAATCTCCTGTAGCAATCCCAGGCAAAGCGGGGATTCCCCGTCCGGGATATCATTTTCCGAAGTGTTTCCCTGTTTATACCCACGTTCAGCAATGTTTCCATAACGCCGGGCATCGTAACCGGGGCGCCGGACCTCACAGATACAAGAAGCGGTTTACGTCCGTCGAATGTCAGTCCTGTGGCTTTCTCTATGAATGCGATTCCC
>Ga0172443_1135_pt1 | contig 10317 bp, 11 predicted proteins | sample MayberryNE_Catta_6_FD_114741 | JGI IMG/M metagenome (GOLD analysis project Ga0172443, IMG submission 114741) | reverse complement strand
GAATGATGGCAGGAATAAAACCGCAATTTGCGATAAATACACAACCATCCGCACAAAAGATACTGCTGCGGATGAATAAAGCATGGTTTTATTTTCCCTGAGAATCCCGGCGATCCCGAAAAAGGAAAGAAATACCGGAATCACATAGTCAGGACGGAAATCACTGCATATTGTGCCGCCGCTGGTTGATGATGTGTGGTAAGTATAGCAGCCATCGGTAATTAATACGATTTCCGAATACAATGTTATGATTACGGCAACCAGCATGGATGCGACTGCCAGAACCAGGGCAGTTTTCTTAAGTCCCGCATCTACTGTTTCTTTTTTTATTTGCCTCCTGGTTCCGCTTCCATATACAAACACGGCGATCATCAATAGCAATGCAGAGACCAGGAACATGGGTCTTCTCAGGAATATTCCCATAAATACAGCCAATACTATGGATATTGCAGCCGATGTGCTCAAAAAATCCCGGTTTCCCCTGCTTATTCCTATCAAACCCAATACTGGTAATACTGCCAGAAGTAAAATAAGGAATATGAATTCAATATCAGAAAGTATCCATTTTCCTGATGAAAACTTTACATAGAGCCACGATAATTCCACAATACCTGCTGCAACGGCAGCAAATAAAGATGCGATCATTATTATTCTTGCAGTTCTTTTTGATGTCTTATCTACATCCACCTTTTCGAAATCACCCGGATACACGAAAGTTGAGATCAAAAGTGGTAAGGAAGAAATAAAAAATAGCCCGCCGACAGTCATTATGCCAAGGATCATGAGGGCAAGGGATATGAGTGCAGAGGCGATCAAAACTTCTTTTTTCCTCAAAAGTATTCCGATTATTCCAAAGAGGGAAATGAGGGGGTAAAGGACAACTACTGGAGAGTACTGGAAGGTCGTGATGTACACGGAAACCAATAATGATGCTGCGAATGATAGACCTGCCAGCCATAATGCATTTTTCCGATTATTGTTCATTTTTATCATTTGATTCCTTATGTGTATCCCCCAAGCTCAAGGTTCAGATATCGTGCTTTCCAGGAAATAATTATTGCGCCAAAACCTGCACATAGCATAAAAATAACAACGAGAACAGTGACCAGATCTCAAAGTTCCAGAAAGAGTACGAGAGATAATTACCTCATCATCTGCGGGCTCTTTGGCAATGGTTTTACTTTCGATGCAGCTTCCCAGTCTGCTTCATAAATATGCAACGAGTTGCAAAAATCCACAACCTTGACAAGTTTGAGGTTATTGGGCTCCAGGACTTCCCTTCGGATCATTGTAACAAGACCCACCATATTGCTGTTCCAGGCTGCAAAAAGATCGCGCGAACGCCACATGCAATGCATTTCAGCATTTCCCTCACCAATTACCCTTACCCAGAGTCTCTGGAGGCAGGGCTGGTCTTCCGGCACAAAAAGATCGCGCTCCGGTATCCATGTGATTGCCTGGCGCCTTCTTGAAACACCCTTTGGCAAAAGGTCTTTAATCGCTTTTAGCTGGTCAACATCCTTACCGCGTGATGGATAATTTATGAGCCGGTCCATGTAATTATACTCAAAACCCTGTTTTTTCCAGTCATAATCCCTTTCCCACTGCCGCAGATACTCCTTCACATGCAATTCCTTTGTAGGGAACTGTGGGTGCAGCATGGGTTCTGCAAAAGGCTCGCGAATTTCAATGACCGAACAGATATCCTTTGACATGGGGCCATACTCCGTTTTTATTTCCATGCCGTTTTTCATGACAAAATTCACAGCCTGCGCCCATGCATCCGCAAGACCGGATGCCTGAATAAGGTTTGTGGGTGGATATTTCATGCTCATCTGTATTTCCTGAATCTGATATTAGGCTTGCGATGGAAAATAAAAGGAGCGAAATAAAATAATTATTTCCCCTTCAAATACTCATCAATCGCCCTTGCCGCAATCTTACCCGCGCCCATTGCGCTTATCACAGTTGCTGCGCCTGTAACTGCGTCGCCTCCTGCAAACACTCCTTCTTTTGTGGTCGCGCCGTTTTCTTTTGCGATGATCGTCCCGTGCTTTGATATTTCAAGACCTTTCGTGGTTCGCGGCACAAGAGGATTCGGCGATGTCCCGATAGCGATTATCACAACATCCGCCTCGATCTTATGTTCCGATCCTGCAAGAGGCATTGGTTTACATCTTCCCGACTCATCAGGCTCGCACAGGTACATATTGATACATTCAATATCAGTAACCCAGTTTTTGGCATCGCCATTGAGCCTTACGGGATTTGTGAGGAGCCTGAACTTTATACCTTCTTCTTTTGCATGCTCTATTTCCTCAGCCCGCGCCGGCATTTCTTCTTCTCCCCGCCTGTAAACGATCGTGACCTCCGTAGCCCCGAGCCGCAGGGCACATCTTGCTGAGTCCATTGCCACATTGCCGCCGCCCACGACGACCACATGTTTGCCTTTCTTGATAGGGGTATCATAATCCGGAAATTTGTAGGATTTCATGAGATTTACACGCGTCAGGAATTCGTTTGCTGAATATACGCCATTCAAGTTCTCTCCATCAATATTAAGGAACATTGGCAATCCTGCGCCGGTTCCCAGAAACACGGCATCGAAATCAGAGAGTAATTCATCGACAGTATCAATTTTCCCGATCACAGAATCAAGAAGAAGCGTAACTCCGAGTTTTTTGACATACTCCACCTCTGCGCGAACGATATCTTTTGGAAGCCGGAATTCCGGGATACCATACGTGAGAACACCTCCTGCTGCGTGGAGCGCCTCAAAGATCGTTACTGAATGACCTACTCTTGCAAGGTCTGCCGCTGCTGTTAGTCCGGCAGGCCCTGAACCAACGATCGCGACTTTCTTTCCTGTTGGCTCTGGCTTTTTGGGGATTTCCGCTTCCAATTTACTCTCATAATCCGAGACAAAGCGTTCAAGCCTGCCTATAGATACCGGTCCTCCCTTCTTGCCAAGAATACATAATGCTTCGCACTGGCTTTCCTGGGGGCATACACGCCCGCAGATCGCAGGAAGTGCGTTCACGCTTTTAATCTCTTTTATCGCGCTGTCAAAATCACCTATTGACACATACTTGACAAAATCAGGGATCCTGACTTCAACAGGGCAGCCTTCGATGCATTTTGGTTTTTTGCACTGGAGGCATCTTTTTGCTTCTTCTATTGCCTGATCATCAGTAAAACCAAGCGCAACTTCATTGAAATTAGAGCGGCGTACCTTCGGGTCCTGCTCTGGCATCTTCTGGCGATCTAACATTTGCATCCCTCCCTCTCACATTTATATTTCTCAAATGCAATCTTTTCCTCAGGCTGGTAGATAGCAAGCCTGTTCATGAGTAACGTAAAATCCACAAGATGCGCATCAAATTCAGGACCATCCACGCATGCAAACTTAGTTTCATTGCCGACAAGCACCCTGCAGGCGCCGCACATACCTGTCCCATCCACCATTATTGAATTAAGACTGACTATGGTCTTAACATTAAATGGCTTTGTAACACCGGCCACAGCCCGCATCATTACTGGCGGACCTATGGCGATCACCCTATCCACTGAAGTTCCGCTTTCAAGTATTTTTTTAACAATATCAGTCACAAAACCATGGTGACCTTTTGAACCATCATCCGTTGTAATATACAGTTCATCGCTGAACTCTCTCATTTTATCTTCCCATAACAGGAGATTTGCACTTCGTGCGCCGATGATGGAGATTACTTTATTCCCGGCTTCCTTAAAAGCCCTGGCCTGCGGGAAAACAGGTGCGACACCCACGCCTCCACCCACAAGAATTACTGTTCCTTCATTTTCAATATGGGCCGGATTCCCCAGTGGCCCGATGAAATCCAGAAGATCATTACCTTCTTTCAGTGTTGACAATTGTGTGGTTGTTTTTCCCATTGCCTGGAAGATCATCGTAATAGTTCCTTTTTTCCTGTCAAAATCAGCGATCGTAAGAGGTATCCTTTCACCTGTTTCATCAATCCTCAGGATGACGAACTGTCCGGGCTGTGCTTTCCTGGCAATACGGGGAGCGCTTATATCCATCAAATGGATCGTAGGAACAAGTTCCTGTTTCTTTAAGATCTTAAATGGCATTTTTTCATCTCTATAGTAAGGCTCTAAGTGGGTTTGAAATATAAAAATTATCCGTTTCTTGATTCATGATATTATCGAAAAGTTTTTCAATAAAAAAAGAAAGTATGATCTGTATGATCAATCAGCGTTATGTGTTTGTAACTTTAATAGCTTTGGTTTTAATAGTTGTGTCAGCAGGTACGAGTTATGCAAAAATCAACATCGACCAGATAAGAACAATAGATTTGGAAAAGTTTTATGATATCCCGGTGAATGAAGTAAAAGCAGGAGATGTCATGAATGTAGATATTCAGGTCACATCCGGCAGCCCGATCGATGTCTTATTGATGAAGTCCTCCGATTATCCGGAATATGTAAATGCTGTAACGCAGCGTGGTACGACGACCAATTATCTTGTTGATGGCTCGTCTTTAGGAACCAGAAACATAAAATATAGTTATAAGTTTCCTGAAAATGGTGATTATTATATTGTTTTTGATAATACGGATGTGCCAAAAGGAGGAGGATCACCTAATAATCAGGTAGAAATGAATATAAAATTTTCAGTAGTAACACCTGCTCCCTCAGAGGTAACACCTGGTTCCACAGAGCAGCCAAAGACGTCAGGATTTGAAGCCATTCTGGCTGTTTTTGTTATATTTGTCCTGATAATGTGGAAAAAATAATCAATATATTATTACGTTTTTTACTTATATTATTTTTTTCCAAAGTGTTCAAACCCGCGCCCCTTAAGTGGTTCGACCCCATCCGATCTTTCAATGAAAACGCCTTCTTTTATGACTTCCCCTATTACGGTAAATGAACATGCGTTCCTGACTTGATTGATCTTATCAGGCTGCACTGTGAACAATAACTCAAAATCCCCGCCAGTAAAAACAACAGCTCGAAGTAATTCATCGCCTTCTAATAGTTTTTTGACATCTGGAAGAACCGGAAGCTTATTTTCATATATTTTGAATCCCACGCCACTTGCTTTTGCAAGATCATGAAGTGATAACGCAAGCCCATCGCTTATATCCATCATCGATGTTACAACATGTGTTTTTGCAAGAGCTATACCTTCATTTATTCTGGGTATGGGTTCAAAGAGGGCTTTTAGTATCTCCTGATCCACATTAATATTTTTTTTCAATAAAATCAGTGCAGCTCCTGCAGTACCAAGGTTTCCTGTTACGCACACAAGATCTCCCGGATTTGCCCCGCTTCTCCTTATAAGTAAGTCTTTATTTACAAGTCCAAGCGCAGTCCCCGTCATCGTTAGTTCCTCATGTGAATCCATATCACCTCCGATGACCTGTGTCCCGAAACTTCGCGCGCAAGTATCCATACCTTTTATGATATCATCAAAAAAATCAAGCTCTGTATCGGGGGGAACACCAATAGCCATTAAAATCCCAAGTGGCTTAGCTCCCTTTGAAGCAAGATCGCTCAGGTTTACAGCCACCGACATCCATCCTATCTGCCAGCCTGACATCTGCTGTGGAAAATCCGTCTTTCGATGAAGCATATCGGTTGTCGCAAGAAGATAATCGTCTCCTCCTATATCGAGAACCGCGCAATCATCATCACCTGCGCCAACCACCGTATTTTTCCCATTTCTTGTGAGTGATCCTGTAATATGTTCAATTAGGACGCGCTCGTTGAGTTCACGGATTTTCATTTGGCGATAATTTGGTTTATATACGTTATAGCTTTTCTCCACAGCTACATTTTTTCCACTATCCCGATTATTTCTTTGATATCATTTATTACAATATCCGCTTCCTCGCAAAGAAGAGGAGGACACTCCCCTGTCTGCTGTATAGAGAGTACACTTAAATCAGCAGCGCGAAATGCAAGGATATCATTGATACCATCCCCCACCATTACTACTTTATCATATTGTTCTTTCAATCTTTTCACGATCCCCTCTTTTTTCTTTGGCGTTGATATCTCATATACGCATTCAAGAGGAACACAGATGTTTTTTGCAAGCGGCTGGAGGTTTCGCATACTGTCGCCTGATGCTATATATACGGCTATGCCCTGGTCTGTAAGGGTCTGTATCACAGAACAGCTGCTGGAATAGATTTTTCCACCTGTGCAGATGACATACGGGATGCTTCTTGTTTCCACATCGATTATGAGCCCAACGCCCATATAGAAAATATTCTTGCATCTTTGTTTGACAGCAGCCATCACATCCTGAAGATCAGACATTGTTGCCTTTGTATCGCTTTTCACAACCGATAGGGCCGTATTGCTATCTACCTGGGCTCTTGAGCAGCCAACATCAATGCCTATGTTGTATTTATCTATAAAATCGGAAACCAGCATATCAGGCGGGCATTTTTCGAGCCTGTTAGAATCGATCTGCATTACAAGAAGTGCGCAATATGGTTTTTTACCAACAAGTTCTGTTGAAACGACCTCATTTAGAATAGCGCCAGTATTTACGTTCTTTGCCACCCGGTACATGCGAAGCAGTGTTCCTGCACTGTCAAAGACAACAGCAATTTTCATAGCTCCTCAAAAAGAATGTCAGATAGTTTTGCCAGTTCCTCCGGAGAAATGGTTTCCGCCCTCCTGTCAATCATATCAGGAGGCAGTTTTTCCAGCGCTTTATCGTTGATCCCAAGAAATGCTGCATTATTTAATATGGCGTTCTTAAGTTTTTTTCGTCTCTGTGAAAAAGCTGCTGTTATGAATTTCATGAAAAAATCCACGTCATTTACTTTATAAGGCGGCAGTCGTGGTACAAGCCTGACTATAGCTGAATTGACTTGCGGAGGAGTACTGAAAGCCAGCCGTGGCACGACTTCTATGATCTCAACATTTGCCCGATACTGGACTGCTATCGAAAGCCGGCCATAATCTTTACTGCCTGGTATAGCAATCATTCTTTTTGCATATTCATGCTGATACATAAGAATACCCAAATCGAATTTATTTTCCAGAAGTTTGAAGGTCACAGGTGACGAGATTGAATAAGGCAAATTAGAGATCACTTTATTAAAATGGGGATAATCCTGTTTCATCGCATCCCCTACGATAACTTCAACGTTATCAAACCTGTTCAGGGAAGATGCGAGTTCCGGATCAACTTCAATCGCGATGACTTTCCCTGCCTTGCGTGCAAGTTTTTCTGTCAGGTTACCGAATCCCGCGCCTATTTCAAGAACAGTATCCAAACTATTTAAATGTCCGTACTCGATGATCCTGCCAAGGACCTGTTCATCAATTAAGAAATGCTGGTCCTTTTTATACCATTTCATCTTCTGGGGGGCATAGGGGTTGTAAAAACACGATATTTTATATTATCGTCCTTCAATTCATCCATAACCCTGTGCGCAATAAGTTTTTCAGGAGCATGAAGACCTTTTACCCTTTCAACAAGATTCTTGAAACTTTCAAATTTACCCTTCTTTTTCTCTTCTATTATTCCCCACATGAGCTTCTTTCCAATTCCTGGTAATAGCTCAAGCATATGAAGGCGCGTTGTTATCGGATATGCATCATTAAAGAAAGCCAAAAACCGGGTTTCATTTGCAAGAACTATTTTTTCAATAACAGCGGGAAGCTCCAGCTGTGCTCCATGGGTCAACTCATTATAAGCGATACGTCTCTTGACATGATCGATAACAGGACGATCTCCATCCCCGATATAAACTTTATCATATACATTAGGGACTACATTCTCTTTAGGTATAAGCTCCATCAAAACAAAATGTTTTTCCCCGATTGCATGAATAAGGGGCTTTTTTTGATACATCGGGCGGGAATCATCAGAACGCCCGTAATGCAGATAATCCAGAATGTAAGCTGTGTCTTCTTTTTCTTGCCTTTTACCTAGGGTTATCATCAAATACCACTCACTTTGGAATTTCTCTAATTTAAACTGTTAATATTTAGAAAGATGCTTATATAGTTTTATAATTAGTTTCAGGTATATTTCATTACTAGCTCAAGAATATCCTTCAGTTCTTTTTCACTTAAGGTATATCGTTCTTTCGCATAGATCGACCTGACCTCATCATTGGTCAGAGGAAGGATATCGACTATCCTTACAGCTATCTCCGGTTTCATTTTTTCAAGTTTTAATAACTCGTTCATTAATTCCCGGGATTTCCCTGGTTCCAGCCTGGCAAACATTTCAGCATGAGAGATCGCCTTACGTAACTCATATCCGAGTTCTTTATCTTCCTTTGCCCTCTCTTCTCTGACCTCTTCAAGCAGGTTCCTTACCTCGCCAAGAGTCAAAATATCTTCACTGATTATCTGCTTCACTAACATTGTTTCACCAGTTAGTTCTGGGGGGTTAAATGCTCTGGAAGAATGATAACTTCTTTCATCAGTCCGCCATCCCTGACTTCAACAATATAGGCCCGGCCACGCTGGGTCATGACTTTTCCGGTCCTGCCCTGGAATTTGGGATGAGGCATTCCATTCTGGATGCTCGGGTCAAGATCAATGTTCACAATGTCTCCCTCATGGAACTCCTGGATCGCCCTGCTGATCGGTGATAATCCTTTTTCTCTGACTGTTTTCTTTAATTTATATCGTGATTTTCTTCTTGTTCCGTGGGTTTTTGCCATAATATTTCTCCGAACTATGATTGTTATTTTATCCTACTTTAATTACTTCAAGTTCAATAACTTTTGCTTCGCTTCCTGTCAGTGAAGCTACACTGGGTATTGTACGCCCACCATCGCCAGAAACCAACTCCTTGACATAGAGTCCGCCTTCACAATTAATGACGAGGACAGCAGTATTTTCATTATACGATTCGAGTTCGACCGAGTGTACCTTTCGTACTCGTTCAAGGTCCGCGCGCCTGTGAAGTACTCTGGTGGGTGTTTTCTGTTTGATGAGAGTCTGGCTTATTACGTTAATGGATGATTTAAGTTTTTCCTCTGTTGTATTGTGGGTGATCTTGAGGCGGTATACTTTATCCACTTTCATGGATTTTAGCTGTTCAACAGTTTCACTCTCAACGAATTTTAATCCAAGCACTTCGATCTTACCCTCTGCATCACGGTTTATTACAGCTTCCAGCGCTTCCAGGTCAAGACTCCTGATATGGGGTTTTTTTGCCTCAACAACAAATGGCCGCCCATCCCCAAGCATAAGGGCATCGATATCCTCGCGCCCTGCGCCATGAAAAGCAGTATCTGCGCATCGCGCTGCTGACATTAGATGCGGCTTTATCAATTCATCCACTGATTCCTGGTACATCTTTCCGGTATTGTCGCATCGTTCACATCCTCTCCCGCCGCATTCCCGGCATGGCCACCTTGTCTGGGGTATTCCACGGATAAGTTTCCGATACCTACCGTAGATGTAAAGTGAATTTATTTCTACATCGACAGTATCATTTTCAAGGTCAAGAAGCGCCACAACCTGTGGTTTTTTAAGGTTTGCTCTCTTTCCTGTAAGCTTTTCTATCCTTTTCCCGACTTCCCGGTTCAATTCTGTCTTCAAAGGTTCGGCAAACGTAGTCCCGCTTTCTGCCCACAGGATCTCTTCATTCTCGGCAAGAAGTCCTGTGACCTTTGTTCCTACCAGGAAATTATTATATTCATAATCCGAAAGAACCTCAACAGACTTTGTTACCCAGGAATCTATTTTCAAAAAAAGATTATTGCATACCCAGCATTTTATTTCACCCCTGCTTCTGGCAAGCTCATCCTGTAGTTCTTTATCTTTTTCTGCTCCTGCATGCATAGCAAGCACAAGTTTCAGTGCGGCCCCGCGCATGTCATTGGAAAGTCCGGTGGAAAGCTTTGCGAACTGCCTGCCCAGGCAGTGGTCGCATATCGGACCTTCATGAACGATCTTACGGGCTGTATCAAGGATTGTCATCTGGCTCACATTATGCATGGTGTTCTAAATATGTTTCCATTACCAGGCTTTATAATCCCCGAAATGCTTATTATCAAATTCAAAAACAGGTCTTGCAGTTGATTTGTCTTTCTTCTCTATGAACTCAGTGGCTGACCGCTTCTCGTTAAAACCAGTACTCACTAATGCCGTAGTTGTCAAAAAGGTCTTGTCGTAAGCCTTATATTCAGTCCATCCATCCCTGTATTGTCCCATATATCCAAGAACAGCTTTAGAAGGAATAACTTTCTTCGTAAAACTTGAATTTTCCTTAACAGATAATTCTCCACTTTGCATCATACTTGTGACTGTAACCATCCACCCATCACAGTCATCCTTCATTCCATT
>Ga0172443_1134_pt1 | contig 10319 bp, 7 predicted proteins | sample MayberryNE_Catta_6_FD_114741 | JGI IMG/M metagenome (GOLD analysis project Ga0172443, IMG submission 114741) | reverse complement strand
AAATGAATGAATTTGAGAATGTACCCGCATGAAAAGTTTTTCTTCTTATCAATGCAAGGAAATGCTCAGCTCCTTCAGGGGATTCATTTATAAGATCGACATTAAAATAGGTAAAGATCTTCATTCCGTCTTCAAGTGGTGTATTTAGATCCTGTGTAGTTATTTTGTTAAGAAGTGTTTCCCATTTTATTACAGGTTCTATTTTTAATAAAGTATCGCCCTGCTTGAGGTTTGCTATGATATTTTTACCGCTTATCACCTTTCCAAGAACAGCACCTTTCGGACCACCATAATCCGAAACATGTTTATCTTTTGCGATCATAAGATAAGCATTTTTTTGATCATAGCCGCCTGTTCCCAGAAATATATCATAGCGGTTATATTTTTGCTCGGATCTTTCCACTGTAATGTCTGTTTCAAATGGGCCAAAAGCAATTGCATATCGTGATTCCCAGTGCGCCTTCAAATCTTTGAAAAAATGGGAAAATTTTGTCCATAACGTGTGGTCTCCAAAAAGCTCGATCTTTAATTCGCCTTTTGTTGTGAGAATCTTATATTCCGAGGTTGCTTCTTCCTTTTTGCCGCTTGTTTTCAGGATACCTGTTGTTGTTCCCGGGATATAGAACGCTTTTGCAATTTCCAGGGCATTTTTCAGTAGCAGGTCATCCTTTATCTCTAATTTTTGCCCATTAATCTCTATTGAGATCACTTGTCCTCCAGCTATTGGTATAATTAATTATTTATTTCAATTCTTTAGCTATCCCTTGAAGGGCTTCTTCCCGCTCTTTACTGGAAAGTTTTGATAGAACATCGCCCGTTTCACCGATGTCAACTATTTTGCCAAGACGCATTAATGCTGCCCTGTCGCATATCTCAGCGACAAAATCCATATCGTGGGATACTATGACAAAAGTTTCTCCTACTTCTTTCCTGGCATTCAGGATAGATTTTGAAACTTCAATTTTGGTAACCGGATCCATTGTTCCTGTGGGCTCATCAAAAACAAGTATCCTGGGCTCTTTGATGAGTACCTGTGCCATTGCAACCCTATGCCTTTCCCCTTCACTTAATTCATCCGGCATCTTGGCTAGAATTTCTTTTGCCTTTTTTTCCGTGAAACCTGATGTTACCAATGTATGGATCGCTTTTCTCTCTGCCAGTTCAAATGGCAGGTCAAGACCGATAGACTCGGTCAGGTTATCGATAATATTCCTGTGTGGATAAAGACTGTATTCCTGGTGCAGTACGCCAATATATTTTGTAGCGCGTCCTTTCTTGTCAGGCCCAAGCTGTGTCAGGTCGATCCACTCATCCCCTATTCTCACGTCAATTGAACCTGAAGTTGGTCTTAATAATCCGGAAATTATCTTTGAGGTCGTGGTTTTTCCTGCCCCGCTGACCCCGATTATTCCGAATATCTCACCTTCGTTAATATCAAAACTGACATCATTGACAGCCCTTACTATACCCCTGTCCAGGGAAAAATAGGTCATATGGAGATTGCGCCCCCTGATTATAGGCTCTCCGATATTTACCTCTTCCTGTTCGCCAATTGTTCCAACTTCTTTCATAAATTCAGCCGCGACTTCAGAAGGTTTCCCCATCATTATGATTTTTCCTTCATCAAGCCATATTGCCTTGTGTGAAAGCTCTTCGATTACTTTTGGCCAGTGGGATGTGATGATGAGTGTCATATTGAAATTCTTTGTTGCATTTACAATACTATCATGCACAAGTTCGGCAGTCTTGGGATCAAGAGTACCGGTCGGTTCATCTGCGAGCAATATTATAGGGCTTTTGACAAGCTGCCTTGCAAGCACCACACGTTGTTTTTCACCGCCTGAAAGCTCCCTTGCAATATGCATCATCCTGTTGGAAAGATTTACCTGTTCAAGCAGGTCTGCTGCCTTATGAATGGCATTTGGCCCCATCTGGTCAATTTCCTGAAGGGCATTCATGACATTTACGATAACTCTTTCATCTCCATATAATGCAAATGTTCTCTGGAGCATGATAGCGATCCTTCTGGTTATGTCCCTTCGCACCGGATCGTGAATTGACATTGTTACGAAATCCGCATCAAGTTTCTCATAATTGCCATTGCATTTGGGGCACTTAGTTCCCACCTTACTTGGTTTTTCTATGGATCCGCATTTAGCGCATTGAGCCAGGTGATATATCACGCTTCCTGAAATGTCATTAAATTTTTCCACACCTCGCAGGACATGCATAAGTATTGATTTTCCTGCGCTGCTTTTTCCTAAGATTCCAAGGATTTCTCCTTCGTTGATGTTAATATTTATATCACTGAGAACATCGACTCCGTCAAAGCCAACACGAAGATTTTTAATTTCGATAAATAGCGTCATATGTCATTCTTCCCGGGATTAATTATTTAGATAATTAATCCTCTTCACTATAAGTTTTTGCTTTTTGAATTATGCATTCTAACTAACGTGGGATTCTGAATAGCTCATGCTGTACATAAATATAACGATAATACATTACAGTATTAATCATATAAAAATGTTATATTGATCACCATACAAATTCTTTATATTCATTCTATCCATAAAGGGCATGAGGAATTCAATTGGATATCATCGCAGGTCCGGCGTCACAATTGCTTGCAGGAAGAGTCACAGAAGAATCAGAATCAAATCTTCTTATAAGTGAATTCAAGAAATTTCCTGACGGGGAGTTATATACACGAGTTGTTGATGATATCGGGCCGGAAGTCACAATAATCCAGAGCACAGTTACCGATACTGATTTAATTGCCCTGCTCCAGTTGATCGATGCATGTAGTGATGCATCCAGGGTAAATGTTGTAATTCCATATATGGGGTATGCGCGCCAGGATAAAAAATTCAAGCCTGGAGAACCCATAAGCGCCCGCGCCATTGCAAGAACAATAAAGGCTGACAATGTTTATACGATCAACATCCACGATACCAGCATTCTTGATTATTTTGATGCAAAAACAGTTGATCTTGACGCCACCCCGATGATAGGGAAATACATAAAAAATATGAAATTCATCAATCCTCTTATCATTGCACCTGATGACGGAGCTATCCATATTGCAAAAAGCGCTTCGTCTGAACTTGGTATTGATTATGATTATCTTGAAAAGACAAGGCTAAGCGGTGAGACTGTATCGATCCAGCCAAAGAATGTTAATGTAAAAGGAAGGGATGTTATTATTATTGATGACATTATTTCAACAGGCGGGACCGTGGCAGAAACGATATCATTACTAAGGAAACAGGGAGCTCATGAAGTCTATGCAGCCTGTGTACATCCTGTTCTTTCAAATAATGCCATTCTTAAATTATTTAAGGCAGGAGTAAAAGGGATCATAGCTACCGATACCATCGATAAGGGTGTAAGTGTCGTGAGCGTGGCGCCCGTTATAGCTTCTGCGATTGGTAGTATCTAAGAATACAAATTTTCATTTTAGACATGAACAGATGAGCGATTATCACAGTACTATCAACTATGGTTTTAACGACTACTTTTAGAACATTTTTAGAACACTTTTAGTCAACATGAGCCTAAAGCGCCGGGGTTGCGACCCCAGACCCCAACGGTTGCGCCGCCGCTGGCGGTGTTAACACGAAAGAATGGTGATTTAAATTGATACCAGGGAACATCAAAAAAACCGGAACTGAATCACCAATTAAAGATATCCATCAGGAACTGAAAGACGGGCTGAAAAAAAGATATGGAAGCAAGCTTAAAAGCATGATGCTATTTGGTTCTTATGCAAGGGGTGATCAAAGAGGTGATTCCGATATAGACATAGCCATAATCCTTGAAGATTTCTCCCATGCCTGCGCAGAGATTGAGCGCACCGATGATATTGTGTCCTCATTATCTCAAATATTAAACGCGATGGAATTGCAGTATGAATGAGGATGTTCTGGTAAGCATCCAGTCTCACTTTATCCAGCCGAAGCTGTTGGCGAGAGAACGACGGAGATAATACCATGGTAAATATGGCAAAAAAAGAATTAATATTGCGTGAAATGGAACAGGTTCCGGAACCTCTTTTAGATGAAGTACTGGATTTATCCATTTTCTCAAAACAAAGACCTTGAAAGAAAAGCTGGAAACAGCGATATACCCAGCCGGAGAGCTTATGCTTGACCAGCCCGATTATCCTTCGGGAGCGGGAATCCACGTATGCCTGCGGGGTATACGTGTCTGCGCCCTCCCGAGGCGCGACTCGGGATGATGGGTTCGGGCACAACGCTTGTGGAGTGCAAGCTGCCGGGGCGCGCTGTGCATCAGGATTGATTATCCACCTAATCCATACCACTCATATCAGGTTTTTTCTTTGGGTTCGCGTCTTTTGCAGATGCTATCACATCGTCGATGCGCAATATCATAGAAGCTGCTTCTGTTGCCGAACTTATCGCCTGGGTCTTAACACGAAGCGGTTCGATAACCCCGATTTTGAGCATATCTACGGGTTTGCCCTCGAACACATCAAGGCCAACGGTTTTATTTCCATGCTCATGCGAGCTTCGAAGCTCAACAAGCATATCAATAGCATCAAGCCCTGCATTTTCGGCAAGTGTCTTGGGTATAATCTCAAGCGCCAGGGCAAATTTACTGACCGCAAGCTGTTCCCTGCCTTCAAGTGTTGAAGCATATTCCCTGAGGCGAAGTGCAAGTTCTATCTCCGGTGAACCGCCGCCAGCGAGTATTTTCTCATCTTCGATGGCTACACCTACGACCCTGAGGGCGTCATGCATAGCCCTGGCAAGGCTTGTCACAACATGTTCCGAGCCGCCGCGCAACAATATTGAATTGGTATCAGGATTCTTGCAGCCAGTGATAAAGATCATTTCTCCGTTGCCCACCATTTTCTCTTCAACAAGCCCTGCTTCTCCCAGAGTATCGGGTTTTATTTCATCAAGGCTTGTAATGATCTTTCCTCCGGTTGCTCTTGATAATTTTATAAGGTCGTTCTTCTTGATCCTGTGGGATACAAAAATACCTGCTTTTGCAAGGAAATACCTGGCCATGTCATCAACGCCTTTCTGGCAGAAAACGACGTTAGCGCCGCTTTTTATTACCTTATCAGCCGCAGCCCGTACAAGGTTTTCTTCCTGTTCAAGGAACATCCGGGTCTGTCCAATCGATTCAATGGATATCTCGGATTTTGTCTCAGTCTTCCTGACTTCAATTGGTGTGGCAAGAATCGCGATCTTTGCATTCTCTATTTTTGAAGGCATGCTCTGGTGGGTCTTTGTCTTATCAAGGATAATACCCTCTACCAGTTCGCTGTCCTCAACGCTACCTTCTCCGCGGCGCTCAATAGAGATGTCCTTTATGTTAACTGTCTTTTTTCCATTTTCTGTTTTTACTATTGATTTTACAGCCGTTACTACAAGATTAGCTAATTTTTCTCTTGAGAATTCAACGCCTTTTCCAGTAAGTGCAGTCTCTGCTATTTTCCGAAGATGTTCATCTGTAGAATGAACAGCTATGTCAGAGAGGATTTCTTTTGATTTGTGGGATGCAAGGTTGTATCCGTGGATAATAGTTGTTGGATGAACCCCAATTTCCATGAGCTCCTGGGCGCCTTTTAAGAATTCACCTGTCAAAACCGCTGCTGTTGTAGTACCATCGCCGACTTCATCATCCTGCGTCTTTGCAACTTCAGCGACAAGTTTTGCGGCCGGGTGTTTTATTTTCATCTCATCAAGGATAGTGGCGCCATCGTTTGTGATAATAACAAGTCCGGCGGGGTCTGTGATCATCTTATCCAATCCCTTTGGACCAAGAGTTGTCCGCACGGCTTCAGCTACAGCGCGCGCTGCCATAATGTTGCTTCTCTTTGCTTCGTCTCCTCTTGTTTCTTGCGTTCCCTGTCTTAAAATAATGATTGGCTGTCCGCCAGTTTGACCTTGCATAGATATTCTCCTGTATCAGATAATTAAATGAAATGCGTCCATGGTTCCAATAATGGATTTTACCTTGACGTTCCGTTGTTTCATGTTTATAGTTCTATAAAAGGATTTCGCATCCTATTTCTCTCTTAGAATTACATATATATTTTTCAACAATTTTTCAGCAGTGTAAGGTTTTGTCAAAAAGGCGTTCACATTGATATGTGCAACTTCTGCAAGTTTATCTTTTTCGGTTAATCCACTGACTCCAATTATCTTTATATCGGGATTAACCTTACGCAGTTCTCGAATGCTCGCCGATCCTCCCATAACCGGCATCATCATATCCATAAGAACAAGTTTGATTTCTTCTCTGTTTTGTTTGTACAACGCAATGGCCTCTTCTCCATCATTGGCTGTGATTACTCTATATCCATGTGTTTCCAATGTTCTTTTGGTTAACTCACGAATTTGTTCTTCATCATCAACAACAAGAATTGACTCTCCATGACCTGTTGGCAGTTCATATTGACGCTTCTGCGCTTTTAGTGTTTCAGTTGTTGTAATAGCAGGCAAATAAACTTTAAATGCAGTCCCTTTTCCGACTTCGCTATATACAGTTATAAATCCGCCGTGGCTTTTCACAATTCCAAGGGCTGTTGAAAGACCAAGCCCGGTGCCTTTTCCATGTTCTTTTGTTGTAAAAAACGGTTCAAAAATCCTATCCAGTACACCGGAAGGAATTCCAGTTCCTGTATCAGATACCGTGATGACAATATACGGACCGACCTTGGCATCAATATGGATATGAGCGTAGTCTTCATCAATGAGAAGGTTTTCAGCATCGATGTGAAGTATTCCACCGTCTGGCATCGCATCACGTGCATTCAAACTCAGGTTCATTAAAACCTGATGCAATTGGGTGGCATCTCCGGAGATATTCCACAGGTCTTTAGATATATTAATTCTAATTTCAATATTTTTTGGAAAAGTCTCCTTTTCTATTTGCTTTATTTCCAATATAAGTTGCGATACTTGAAGAGCATTGCGTTCACCCTCAACACCTTTTGCATATGACATAACCTGTTTCATCAACCTGGCTCCGCGTTGTGCACTCCGTTCAATTGCACTAAGGTACCTCTGGCTTTCTTCATCTGTGTATTTTTCTCGTAGAAGTTCCTGTGATAGCATAATTGGTGTCAGCACATTGTTGATATCATGTGCTATGCCGCCGGCAAGCGTACCTATACTCTCCATCCTTTGAGCACGGAGTAACTGCGATTCAAGCATTTTCTTTTCCGTTATATCCTTCACAGTCCCCATACTTGCTATCCTTCCATGAAAAGGAATAAGTCCAACGTTCATATTGACAAGTATTCTGGTTCTTCCATCTTTGTGCAACACATGGAATTCATATTCATGAGGGGTATATTCTCCCGTCTGCCTGCGATAATAGCGCTCTGCAACTATCTTTAAATCCTCCGGTGCAACAAGTTCCATGAAATCTTTTCCTATAACCTCCTGGACCGTGTATCCACCCACTCTGGCAAATGCTTCATTGGCAAATCGGATCTTATCATCCTGAATAATGAACACGCCATCCTGGATGTTATCTATTAGCATGCGATATTTTTCCTCAGATTGTTTCAATGCCTCCTCAGCCCTCTTATGGTCTGTTATGTCCCGGCCAAAACTCACCGTTCCCACAACTTTTCCTTTTGAATAAACAGGAGCTGTATTTACTGAAAGGAAAAAGTGACTGCCCTCTTCCTTTTTAACTGCTACCTCATATTGTTCGGGCTTTCCGTTTAATGTATTATGGAAAATATCTATAATTCTAGGTAAGTCTGCCTTATCGATAAACTGAGAAAATGACTTTCCCAGGAAGTAATCCATTTTAAGCCCGCTGAATTCCTCACAACGCTTATTGACAAATTGGTAATGCCCGTCGGGATCCAGGATCCATATCATATCATTGGAAAACTCAATTATCGTACGGTAGCGTTCCTCGCTTTCCCGAAGCTTCTCATCCACCCGCTTATGCTCGACAGCATCTTCTATATTAAAAATGTTCACTATATTCCAGAGAGACCAGGCAATTCCCATCGCAATTAAAGCACGGAAAATTTGAACAGGAATGCCAAACGAAGAAAAAAACCATACATTGTTTATTACCGAAGCTGGATAAAAGTTCGCCTGGGGGACTATCCACCCTCCTAATATCGCATAAAGCCCAAATAATAAAGAAATAAGAATAAAATATTTTACAACTTTAGCTTCACCTAATTTCTTAGCTTCACTCTTATAATATAAAATAAATCCAATAGCACTTAAAATCGCACCTGGAAAACCTAGAAAGTATCTTGATGAAATATTCCAGATATCAAAAGATGTTACTCCTGATAATATTGGCATTCCAATGAATAAAAGCGCTATTGTAAATGGAAGCCAGATGCCGACTCTTTTTCTCTTGCCGATATTAATCATCCGATAACCGAATAAAAAGAGAAATAAGAAGGAAATAAATAAAGCCGAGGCGCCAAGAATTCTCAGGAAAAGAAAGTTCCCTTTAATGAGCATGAACATATCTATAAATTCGTTTATTCCGTGAATAAACCCAAACCAGGCCAGAAGCCATAAAATATCAAGCAGTTTAAATTCGCTCTCTTTGGTAACCCTTAGCTGCAAGAAGATGATAATACCAAGGATTGTAAAGGCAAACCCATATATGAAAAAGACAAAATCCAGATTTTTAGTAAGAAAGTCACTTAACATTATACTATCCTCCATACTTGGTGGATATTTGCAACTCAATAATCAGTCTAAGTATTTCTATGGATTCAGTTATCTTCATTTTTTACTCGTTTTTTACGTGGTTCATATCTTGAGATTAATAGTAAATTCAAGCCAACCCATTCCATCTTTTATTTGAACTCAAGTTTATTAGTTGATTTCTACTTATTTTATTGTTACTCCTATAACCCTCTTGTTATTCTTAAATTTGCCGTCCGCCTGATCTGATCAAATTCAACTTTATCAGTTTTAATACTGGTTATTATGAGAATCTGCTTAAATATGCCCAAATAATCAAAAAAATCCCAAAAACCGTAAGAGCCCAGAATAGTATTTTCTGTGCTTTCTCCGATATCCCAAAGTCGATCGCAAACACTCGAAAACCATTAAGCGCATGAGGGATCACAAGGACTAAAAGGATCAATAAAGCGATCCGGCTTGGTAAAAAAAGCGTATTTATCAAGAAATCAAAGGGCGTTTTCACACCAGGAAAATGGACCCACCAGACATGGATGAATAGGTAAATCACAAGCAATAATCCCGTAACGCGCTGGAGCAGCCATGCCCACATACCTGTGCCGTAAGCTCTTTCTTTATCCATAGTTACCTCAATATATTTTTAATTTTCTGCACTATTATTTTTCTTATAAGTCCCGTAATAGCATTTGTGGGAGGTACCTGTTTAGGACAGACTTCCACACACCTGTAAACGCGGTCACATGCCCAGACGCCGTCTGTAAAGTCCACTCTTGTTAACATTTTTTGGCGATCCGGGAATCGTGGATCCGTATAGAACCGCCATGCTTTTGCAAGCGCTGCAGGACCCAGATAATCTTTATCTCTTGCAGAAACAGGACATGCGCCGTAACAAAGGCCGCAAAGGATACAGGAGGCGTATTTATCAACTTTTTTCGTATCCTCCTGCGACATCATATTCTCTTGCAGAGTTGTATTTTCAACATCGAACCATGGTTCAACTGATTCATAATGTTTGAAAAAAGGCTTCATATCAACTACCAGATCTTTGATCACAGGAAGGTTCGGTAAGGGTTCTATCAGGATTTCATCCCTTGCCTTAAATTCCGGTTTTGCAAGAGGGCCGTATGGAGAGATCGTTAGCACTTTCTCATCAGCAATTTCAGACACCTGGGTACGGCATGCAAGCCGCTGCTTTTTGTTTATTAGCATGGCGCATGAACCGCATACTGCTCCGCGGCATGAATACCGGAATGCCAGGGTGCTGTCAATTTCATCCTGTATCTGGAAAAGCGCATCCAGCACGGACATCTGAGTATTTGGTTTTACTTCAAACCTCTCAAATTTAGAGTTCTCCCCATCGAATCTCTTGATCTTAAATTTCATGGATTTCCCCATTCACCCATCTATAGCTATTGTTTGGATATATATTAATAGTTTGTTTGGTCAAGGAGTCTGATCGAAATATAAGATAGGTTCTTAAATCAATAGATTGTTAATCATACCAATGATTCTTGATTACAAAGATATTGCAGAATATATTATTACCAATTACAGAAATAAAGTGGTGGAAGTAGGCGTTGGAAGCCTTCCCCAGGTTGCTCTCCTCCTCAAGGATAAATTGGATGTAGTAGTTACGGATATCAA
>Ga0172443_1133_pt1 | contig 10324 bp, 13 predicted proteins | sample MayberryNE_Catta_6_FD_114741 | JGI IMG/M metagenome (GOLD analysis project Ga0172443, IMG submission 114741) | reverse complement strand
AGGCGGATGTAACACCATCGCCTAACCCCAGAGTCAGGAAAGCCATAAAAAAAAGTACGGATTGAAAACTCATTTTCCGTATGGCAAATATCGTAGCTAATTTAATAATTTCCAGCAGTTCGATAAAGAACCCTTTCTCAACATTTTCGGTCATTTTTCCTCTTAAGAAGTTCAATACATAAGATAGTATATGAACATTATGATAACAATCATGATCATAACTTCAAAGAAAATAAGGAATATTCATGTAATCCAGCCAATGAATTTGTTGTCTATGGAAACCGTTATTGTTATTGGGATTGTGTATATCTCATATGCAGGTTTGCGGTAGATGCGAAGCATTAGATAAGTGCGGGTTAAAAGACGAAGGGCTTTTTGACCTGTGCCCGAAATTGAAAACCTTTGAAGATCAGAAAAAAATCGATACAGGTTCTAATAGAACGAACCCTGTTATCGATTATGACATACTCAGGAGGTATTTCGGATACCCTGAATTCCGCCAGCTTCAAAAGGATATAATCCTTGATGTCCTGAAAGGAAATGATGTACTTGTGCTGATGCCCACAGGCGGGGGAAAGTCGCTGTGCTACCAGTATCCTTCACTGCTTTTTAAAGGACTGACGATAGTTATCTCACCTCTTATTTCACTGATGAAGAACCAGGTGGACAGCATGAGAATGAATGGCATCCCTGCTGAATTCATAAATAGTTCACAGAGTTACCAGGATATTATAAAAATAAAATCCGCGCTTTTACAGAACAATATCAGGTTATTGTACATTGCTCCGGAAAGATTTACAGTACCATCATTTCTTTCCTTCCTGAAGGGGCTTAACATAAGCCTGTTCGCTATTGATGAAGCCCACTGCATATCAGAATGGGGGCATGATTTCAGACCTGAATACAGGCAGTTAAAGCAAATAAGGCAATATTTTCCGGATGTTCCGATAATAGCGCTAACTGCAACCGCTACCCCGAAAGTCAGGGATGATATCACCACCCAGCTTGCCCTTTCCGATTGCAAAAGATATCTTGCCAGTTTTAACAGGGAGAATTTGATCTATTATGTCAAACCCAAGCAGGATGCATTCAGGCAGATCGTGGAGATCCTGCGAACAAAGCCAGGTGAATCAGGCATAATATACTGTTACAGCAGGAAAAACGTGGAAACTATTACGGAAGGCCTGAAAAGTGCGGGATTTCGGGCGCTTCCATATCATGCGGGCTTATCTGCAAATCAAAGGAGTCAAAACCAGGAAAAGTTCATAAAAGACGACGTTGATGTACTTGTGGCCACAGTCGCCTTCGGGATGGGTATTGATAAACCCAATATCCGTTTTGTGATACATCATGACCTTCCCAAAAATCTTGAAGCATATTACCAGGAGACAGGGCGTGCAGGGAGGGATGGGTTGAAAAGTGAATGCGTGCTTTTTTATAGTTATGGCGACCGGCAAAAAATCGAGTATTTTCTAAAACAGATATCTAATGAAAAGGAAAGACAAATTGCACAAAATAAGCTGAATGATATAATAAATTTCTCTGAAACAAATCTATGCAGAAGAAAACTATTGCTGGGTTATTTTGGAGAGGATTTCAAAGAAAATAACTGCAAGAGCTGCGATAACTGTCTTTTGCCGAAGGAGGAAATTGAAGCAACAACAGAAATAATGACCATCCTTTCCTGCATCGATGAAATGGATGAGAGATTCGGTATAAATTATGTTATAGATGTGCTCATCGGGGGAAAGGGCAGCCGGCTCATGCAGAACGGACACACTTTATTAAGATCATATGGGTCAGGAAGAAACCTGCCAAAGAAAATGTGGCATGGATTTATAAGAGAACTTATCCAGCGCGGATATTTAAAAGTTGAAGGAGAATATCCTGTCCTTAAATTGAACCAGAAAAGCCAGGATATTTTATCGCAGTCAAAAAGTGGTGTGAAAAATGAGAAAATATACCTTGTAAAACCCCAGACTATCGAAAAGCCAGCTAAGGTCGAACAGGACATAGCCGATGATGCTTTGTTCGAGAAGCTCCGGATATTGAGGAAAACCCTGGCAGATGCCCGGAACCAGCCTCCTTATATGATCTTTAATGATGCAAGCCTGAAAATGATGGCATCGCGCCAGCCATGCAATCCTGAGGATTTCAGGAAGATCACCGGGGTAGGAGATAAGAAACTTGAAAGTTACGGTGGCATTTTTATAAGTGAGATTCGCAGATTTTGCGAAAAACAGGATTCATGCGGCTATCAAGTTCAGGTTAAAAAGCGATCAAGTGAATCCATAACCCTTGAAATGCTGGATCAGGGTATGAATCTTGATGAGATCACATTAAAAAGGAATTTATCCCTTAATACTATATATCTCCATATCGAAAAATTGATACTGTCCGGTGAAAATATCACAATCGAGAAATTAATAAAGAAAGAAAAGGTCGAATTGATCCTGAGCGCTTTAACCGAAACAGGAGGAGAGGCCTTAAAGCCAATAAAAGAAAGATTGGGAGATAATTTCTCGTATGGTGAAATAAGGATGGTAAGGGCTATGATGATGAAGAAGGTTTAATATTCAAAAAATTCATACCTTGAAACAATTTTTGCAAATTGGCTTCCATTCGAAAGAAGTGTAATAATTGTTTCATTTCCTATAACACCCGAATTGTTGGTTGAAATTTTGGCATTTATTATTCCATCATTTAAATATACGTTATTGGGGGTGAGGTCAAGAATATCACCTTTTGCAAATTTTTCATCAGGCTTGCCCAATTTCTCATAAATAAAATATATATCCCCCTGTTCGACAATTATGGTAAAATTACTCATAGGTATTTCATCACCACCCATGTGGCTTAATATGACATGACCCGTTCCTACATCTGCCGTTATAGTTGGTTTGGGAGAATTGGTGATATTTTGTGTTAAATTCTGATTCTGTTCAGCATCTTGATTATTCATGCAGCCTGAAACAATGATCATCAATCCTATTGTGGTAATTAAAGATATTTTCAGGTTTTGCATAAATCTAAAGTTTATCTGATTAATGGATAAACCTATCGATAAGAAAATTACCAAAAATTATTTATGCCAGTAATACTTCATAGGTTCAAATAGAACTCACAGTAATAATATGGTGATAAAACAATGTTAGGCGGATTCAATGAAGAACAAATAAGAAGATACTCGCGTCATATCATATTACCGGAAGTAGGTGGGAAAGGACAAAAAAAACTGCTTTCATCAAAGGTATTATGCATAGGTGCAGGGGGTCTTGGCGCACCAATAATTGAATATCTTGCAGCAGCAGGCATTGGGACTCTTGGTATTATCGATGATGACACCGTGGATCTGAGCAACCTCCAGAGACAGGTCATACATGGCGGCAATGTGGGAAAGCCTAAAGCCGAATCTGCAAAACAATTCATCAACAATCTCAATCCGGATATTGAAGTAAAAACCTATATTGAACGGCTGAATGCTAATAATGTTATCGATATTTTTAAAGAATATGACATGATAGTTGACGGCTCTGATAATTTTGCGACAAGGTATCTTGTTAACGATGCATGCGTTATCACAAATAAACCTCTCTCTCACGGCAGCATATATCGGTTCGAGGGACAGGTCACAACCATTATCCCCCACAAGGGACCATGTTACAGATGCCTCTTCGAACATGCTCCTCCCCCCGGAATGGTGCCAAGCTGCCAGGAAGCAGGCGTACTTGGCGTCCTGCCTGGAATAATCGGTGTAATGCAGGCAACTGAAGTCGTGAAATATCTCCTCGGGATTGGCGAACTGCTTGTTGGGCGTCTCATTTATTATGATGCGCTGAACATGACTTTCGATGAGATCAAGATGAGATGGAACAAGAACTGCCCGATTTGCGGTGAAGTACCGAAGATAACCTCAATACAGGAAGAGATATATGGGGATTCATGCAGAATATGGTGAAATAATATGACAATTGAACTTGATCTTAAAGGTGAGGTTTGCCCTTACACCTTTGTAAAAACGAAACTGAAACTTGAAGAAGTAGAAAGCGGTGAGGAACTGGTCGTATTTTTTGACCATGCGCCGGCAGTTGAGAATGTCCCGCGAAGCCTGAAAAATGAAGGTCATAAAATAATGGGTATTGAGCAAACAGGCGATCGCCTCTGGAAAGTAAGGATTAAAAAAGCATGAAACTGGGGATACTCCTGACCACAAGCCCTGAGAATGAGAATACCAATACTGTTATTGAAATAAGCAAAGCTGCGAGGGAACAGGGTCATGATGTCTCTATTTTCCTGATGTATGATGGCGTTTATAACGTGAATAAAAAAGAATTTGCAGAATTGGCCGACAAAGGTATTGAAATAGCAATTTGCGCATTTAATGCAGAACAAAGAAAAGTCGCTAAAGTGGATGGCATATTATTCGGAAGCCAGTACGACCATGCCTGTATTGCAAATAGTGCTGACAGGTTCATATCGTTCGGATGATTTATGAAAAAAATAATCGTGATTGTAAGAAACCTTCCTTTTAATATACGCAGGAATGCCGAAGCGCTGCGCATGAGCGTGGGATTGACGCTTCGGGAGGATAAGGTCACAGTTATTTTCATAGACGATGGAGTTTATACAGCAACCCGCACAAAACCCGAATTGATCAATATTCCTCCTCCTGTAAGAGAATTCGGGGCGCTTTCCATGCTTAAATGCAGCATGCTGGCAGATAAGCCTTCAATGGAAAAAAGAGGGATCCAGGAGATACTTGAAAATATAAAATGTGTTGAACGTGAAGAGATAATCCGAACAATTAACGAATCAGACATTGTTATTCCCTTCTAATTATGAAGATACTACATATTATTAGAAATCCCAACGATGCTACCCCGCTTGAGATAGCCAGATCCCAGAGTAATGAGCATGAGGTGGCAGTTCTTCTCTTGCATGATGCTGTTTACGCGAATCCCGGTCTTCAACTTCAAGTATATGCCTGTGAAGCTGATGCCAGGGCAAGAGGGGTCACGAAGCATGAATGTGTGGATTTTAAGAGAATAGCTCAGATGCTATTTGAATATGATAGAGTAGTGTCGTGGTAATATAACCACATTTTTGTTACAATTTTTGATGCTCTATTATTCTTTCTGTTCTGTTATTCTTTGACCCTTCCGAAATCATCCTCAAATCTTTCAATATCATTTTCACCCACATAATCACCAAGCTGCACTTCGATAATTTCAAGCGGTATTGTTCCGGGATTTGATAATCTATGTTTGATTCCGGCTTTGATGAAAGTGCTTTCTCCTTTGCGTAAATAAAATTCCTTATCATCAACCCGAATCCATGCCATTCCTGTGACAACTACCCAGTGTTCGCTCCTGTGATTGTGAAGCTGAAGACTGAGTTTTTTACCAGGTGTTACTGTAATGTTCTTGATCTTATGTCTTTCTGACTCTTCCAATATCGTGTATGAGCCCCATGGCCTGTAAACCGTCAGGTGGAATAATGCTTTATTATTATTCTGGTTCTTAAGTGATGTCACGATATTCTTGACTTTCTGGCATGATTTCCTGGGAGAAACAAGAAGAGCATCAGGTGTATCCACTACAACCATATCACTTACATCAATGAGTGATACGATCTTATCTTTTTTAGAATATATGAGATTTCTGCTGGAATTTAAAGACAGGTCATCACAATTATAAACTGCATTTCCCAATTCATTCTTGTCCGTTTCCTGGAATATCGAATCAAAGTCACCAAGGTCGCTCCATTTATATTCAAGCCTTACAACAGCCACTTTATCTGATTTTTCCATTATGCCGTAGTCAATCGAAATGGATGGAAGTTCACTGTAAATTTGTTCGATATTCTTTCCATTTGTGAAGGCTGATATAATGTCTGGCGCATGTATTTTAAGTTCCTTGAAAAAGACTCCGGTTTCGAACATGAACATGCCGCTGTTCCAGAGACATTTTTCCTGTATGTATTTTTTTGCAGCCTCTAATCCGGGTTTTTCCCTGAATTCAAGAACTTTAGAACCGGTTTCAAAATTTTTCCCCGGTTTTATGTAACCATAGTCCGTATGAGGAGAAGAAGGTGTGATTCCGAAAGTCACAAGATATTTAGAACACAATTTTTCCGCACTTTTAATTTTATCCATAGCTGCCATGTCAAGCATATGGTCAGAGGGGAAAACGCCCACAGCACACTTGCCATACTCCTTTTTTATCTCATTCATACCTAAACATATTGCAGGAAGCGTATTCTTTCCTAATGGTTCGATCAATATGTTTTCCTTTGGAACTTCAATCCTGAGTTCTTCCATTTGTCCTGATACAAAAAATTTCTGGTTTTCATTTGTAACAACAAATATCTCGGAAGGTTCAGACAACTTAAGGCATCGTAACACGGTTTTCTGGAAAAGCGATGTATTTTCAAGTTTTAAGAATTGCTTGGGATATTGCTCCCTGCTCAAAGGCCACAGGCGTGTGCCCGAACCGCCTGCAAGTATTATGGATTTAATGTTGTTCATATCTTTTTAAATCATGTTACAATTTCTTCTATTCTTTCCTGTTCGATCGCCTTTCTTATTTCCATTGCCATTCGCCTTCCGGTGCTCATGGGTTTGCGCCAGAGCGTATTACCATACGGATGCCCTACAGAAACATGAACATTTGTGCCTCCGCCAACACGCGGCGCCACATCATAAACATAGAAATTCAGGTCTTTGTCAACGCATGTCTGAAGACAGAACGGTCCAATGATCCCTGGTTTATAATATTTCTGGGTTGCTTTGACATATTTCTGTGCAAGTTCAAATGCATCCTCCAGTAAAGATTCACGTAAGGTCGCGGAATTATGGCCGCATACTGTATATTCGGGAGTAAGCTGGCGTTCGTTCAATGCGATCTGCTGGGGAGCAGGAAGCCGAACGTGCCCGTCAAGACTTGTCTCAAAGCGCCAATCAATACCGAGAAGCTCTACCTTGCTCATCTTTTCTTCAAGTGGTGAATAGAACATATCAAGGTTAAATACAGGCCCGATGACATATCTCTCGATCCGGGCGCTTTTTAGCGCTTCTTTTGTGATTATCCCCTGTTTCAGGAAAGCCTCTGATTTTTTCTTGTATTCATCAAAAGATGCTGCGGTGAAGAAACCTCGTTCCAGTTTCTTAACAGCATGAGGTAATTTCACCATAACAAGGCTGTCGATATCTTCAGGACTTGCTATTTTCTCAGGGTACGGAAGTCCTGCTTTTTCAAGAAGCCAGTAATAATCCCGTTCCTCTCCCCGCTCTTCGCTCCTGAGAAGGTTTCGGCTTCCGAACATTGGAACCTTGAAACTATTTTCAATTTCATCTATCCCGCAATACGATGTAAAAGAGCGGTTGGGAATAAAGATCGTATTTTTCTCCCTCATCTTTTTCTGGTTCTGTGGCTTCATTATCTCATTGAATTTAGAATAAACATCAGCGCTGTCAACTATTCCCCGAATGAGATTGCCATTTATTCTCTGGGCCTTAAAATATTGTGTGTAGGTTTTTTCCCGTCCTTTCTCACATACTGCATATGTCCTGAAACCCTCTTCTACTGCTCCATCGCATACGTCCAGTGCCGAATGTGATGCCAGTACACCTATCGTAGTTTCACTGATATCGTATTCGCATAGTACTTCGGTTATTTCCTTCCGTTCTATCATATTCATCTGTAAGTTTTAAGAGTCCATGAATGTTGCGTTTTTAAACACAAAAATTTGTGTCTATTTTTATTTTATGTTTTCAGCAATTATTATGTTCGAACGTCCTTTCTTGATCTTTTTGATCAGACCCCGGTCTTCAAGGTCGGCGATCATGAGGCTGACCTTTGCTTCACCATATATCACTTCTTTTCTCAAGTCCTTTTGGGTTATTCTTCCGCCTTTTTTCAATATTATATCATATAGTTCCTTGAGGTCATCGGGAAGTTCGATCCGGTTACTTTTTTCTTTTCCCTCTAGCTTTTCGGGAGGCAAAGGGACAGGTTCATCGATTATTGGAACGGCTGGCTTCCTTTTTTTCTTCCATAAAAAGATAATAACCGAAATAATAATTAAAGCAACGAGAACAACGAGAAAAATTATGATATAATTTGTGTAATCCGCCTGTTTTGTGTCTAATTCCCCGGTCAGGTTTATATTCCCGAGATACTCATAATCCGAATCAATAGGTGGAAACAGAATAAGATCAAGGTTCTTTGAATCATCAGGATTATTTATCCGGAGTTTCTCTTCACCGGATAATTCCAGGATATTATTGTAATAATATTTAGCTTTGATATCATAACTTCCAGGTGAAATATCAAAAAAATATGTTCCATTTCCGGAAACTTTATATTGCATCCTGGTGGAATTTTCTTCTATTTCCACTATCGCATTCTTAAGGGGCTTATCAAGTTCTGACCATTCATATATACTACCGTATACCTTTGCTGCCTGGGCGCTAGAGATCAGGATGGTTATTAGAATTATCACTAAAATAATTCGTCTTTTCATGAACACATATTCTAATTTCAAAATATAGTATATATAGTTTATTATAAAGCCAAAAAAGCGTTTATAATGTTTTGTAAAGAATTATCAAGCATAAAAAAACTTAATTTTTTAATCACATAAAAGTATATTTATGTAATCAGTAATTATAGTATTGGGTATGCAATCGCGGATGCGGTTGAAATATAGAAGGAGGAAAAACATGAAACCTACAAATATATTCAGGATATTAACACCCCTGATCCTGGCGCTGTTCATCCTGAGCTTATTCTCAGGAGTTGTTGCAGCACAGGAAACGGCCAGAGAACAGTATGAAAAAACAAAAGAGCAATACCAGGTACATAAAGAAAAGTTCGACAATACAAGAAAGCAATTCGAAGATGCGAAAAAGCTCTTTGAGGATGCTAATAAGAGATTAAAGAACTCGGGCAATAAATCAGATAACAGGTCAAAAGAAGAATTGATGGAAAAAGCCCGGGAATATATCCTCAAGGCAATAAACCATACCGAAGCGCAACTTCAGGTAATGAAGAACAGGCTCGATAATCCTGAAAATAAAGGAATATTGGCCTCTGATGCGACAAAGATCATTGATGCACATACTGCACAGCTTGAACAGCTGAAAGGAAATGTCAGCCAGGCAACTACTATCGATGAAATTAGAGCTGCCCATAAAGAACTGGCAGGAATTGTAGCTAAGATAAATCTTGAAACACGTTATTTCATGGGAATGGTGCTAAACCACAGGATCGACAATTTCATAAACCAGACAGATAACGTTTCAGCAAAAGTGGATGATGCTATTGCAAAATTGAAAGCTAATGGTACAGATACAACAGAACTTGAGTCCGATGCAGCAGAATTCAAGAACAAGGTAAGAGAAGCAAAAGACATCCAAGCCCAAACAGTGGCTTTATTTGCAACTCATTCCGGATTTGCTGCAGATGGCACTGTTACGAATGAAAAAGATGCCAGGGATTTCCTTAAAAAGGCAAATGAACTACAAAGAGATACGATCAAGAAATTGAAAGAGGCTGGCAAACAATTGATAGAATTCGGTAACGAATTCAGGAAACTTGCCCGTGGAAAAGAAAAAGTAAGAGTTAGTGAGAAAGACGAACTGGAAATAAACGGTGAAGCCACTACTACATTTACTGCTAAGTAAAGGAGAATAAAAATATGAAATGGATTTATATCTTAATATTGCTGGTTGTAGCGGCCTCAACTTCAGGTTGCGTTGATAAGAACCAGGCTGAAATACCTGGACAAACCCCTGTCCAGACATCGGTTTCACCCGGTGGATCAGCGGTTACACCCGGATATGTTGTAACTCCGGCAGCAACAGGAACAGGGGCAGTATCCTCTCCGACAGTTTCACCGGCACCGGAAGACCTTTTTGGGACAGAAAGTAATCTTTCTGCAATAGACACTACGTTTAATGATATGAATATGGAAATTACCTTATTGGATTCCATTTAAAGTAAATGTAAGGGCATTTACTTTTCTTTTTTAAATCATTATTATATGTACAGGATATCTGAAAGACTAATGAAATCATCGGACATAAACGAAAAAAAAGAAAAAAAATTTAAGAAGAATGTGAATTCTTCTTAACCGAACAAGGCACCGAGGCCTTCCATTCCGCTTTCTTCAGCTTTCTCTTTGGATTTTTCATCTGCTTTTGGCGCTTCTGCTGCTGCCGGGGCTGCCGCTGCTGCTGCTGCTGGAGCTGCTGCTGCCGGGGCTGCAAATGCTGCCTTTGCAATGGCCTCTTCGATATTGACTCCATCAAGGGCTGAAACGA
>Ga0172443_1132_pt1 | contig 10344 bp, 12 predicted proteins | sample MayberryNE_Catta_6_FD_114741 | JGI IMG/M metagenome (GOLD analysis project Ga0172443, IMG submission 114741) | reverse complement strand
ATTTTTTTCACCGCAAAGAGCGCAAAGGACGCAAAGATAGTTTGAATTGTTTGGTATTCAACTATAATTTTGAAATTATAACCGACAGATTCTTAAATGCACCTATTGTTAATTTATCCAATGATCCCGGATAACGAAGACATTGCAGAATATATCATTAATCATTATAAGAATAAAGTTGTAGAAGTAGGAGTCGGAAACCTTCCGCAAGTAGCTCTCCTGCTGAAGGAAGAATTGGATGTAGTCACTACAGATGTCAACGAACAGAAATATGCAGGAGTAAGATTTTGCAGGGATGACATCTTCATCCCGGATATGGGAATATATCACAATGCATCCCTTATTTATTCGATAAGACCCCCGATAGACATGCAGGATGCGATCGCAAAGATTGCAAAAGAAGTGGGTTCTGACCTTATTATACGACCTTTCGGGAATGAAAAAGCAGATTTGAGAAAATATTTTAATGAATACTCTCTTGTAAATTATAAGAAGACAAGATTTTATCTATACACAAAACCTTAAATACTATAACCACTAACTTAAAGTTAGTAACCTCAAGTCACTAACTAGGGGGTGAAAGCACAGACATGGAATCAGCACAACTATTAGACATACTCGGGAACGAGAACCGAAGAAATATCCTGCATCTTCTTGCAAGCCGCCCATGCTATATGAGCGAAATAGCAGAGAGGCTTGACGTAGGCGCTAAAGCGATCCTGGGGCATCTTGAGCTTCTTGAGCGTGCAGGTATGATAGAAGCCAGCGTGGATGAGCAGCGGCGCAAATACTTCCATATAACAGATAACCTCCGTCTTGAGGTATTCGTATCGCCATATTCATTCGAGGTTGAGATAACTACTGTTGCGATTTGCGCCCCTCAACATAATATCCCAACCGACCAGGCAGTCAAAGGCTTAAGATCGCTTTATGGCGAGATCCAGGAGCTTGTTGAAAAAAGGCAGCAGGTCATGCAGGAATATCAAGATATTCAGGGAAACATTACCGAAACAATGGGACAATGCATGGATGTCATAGAAAATGTCGCGGATGACAATATCGAGGCCGAGATACTCTATGCATTGCTAAAAGGTCCCATGAACAAACGCATGCTGTCAATGCAGCTTGGAATACCCGAATATGTGCTTGAGAGATATATCGAAAAAATGGAACAAAAAGAAGTACTGAAAAGAGACAATAATAATTATATAATAGGCTAGAGAATATAAACACATACAAAAAAAAAATGAAACGAGGTAAAATATGTTCAAAGACTGGAGACGAACAGATAAGGGATCTTTCAATGAATTTGAAAAAGAGATGGAACAGATAAATGACCTTATGAATCGCATGATGGAATCCATTGGGAAAGAGCCGCAGGTGTATGGTTTCAGCATGCAGGTAGGACCAGACGGCATACCGCACATTGAGCGATTCGGGAATGTCATGCCTGTAGGTAAGGGCAGCGATGTCAGGGAGCCTTTCACGAGCTCGATGATCGATGAAAAGAATAATGAATTCAATATTACAGCTGAGATGCCAGGAATAAACAAAGAAGACATCGAACTTAATGCCACCGAGAATGAAGTCGTCATAAAGGCGAACAGCGCTGCCAGGAAATATTACAAATTCATACCAGCCACAAGCCCGATAGACCCGGAAAGCGCGAGTGCAAAATATAACAACGGGGTGCTTGAGGTGACTCTGAAACTGAAAGAATCAAAGAAACCACATGGGAAGAATATAAAGATCGAATAAAATCGGATTAAGAACCAAACAAATCAAACTATCTTTGCGGTGAATAAAAATCATGCACCACAAAGGACGCAAAGTGTTCGGTGTATATATAAAAAGCAAGAATAAAAAGAAAGGAATTATGGATAAAAAAGATAAGACCGTAACCCTCAAAGTGATTGAGGCAAAATCCTACGATGCAGGGCGCGGTATTGCCAGGATAGACCCTGAGATCGCTTATGACCTCGGATTGCAGACAGGTGATGTCATAGGTATTGAAGGCGCAAAAAGAACTGCTGCTCTTGTATGGCCAGGTTATCCTGAGGATAGCAATACTGGATTGATACGCATCGACGGGACAGTAAGGCGAAATGCAGGCGTGAGTATCGATGATAAGGTTCAGATCCGAAAAATTCATACCGCTCCGGCAGAAAAGATTCTTTTTTCACCTACAGAGTCATTAAAGATACAGGGTGGAGAAGCGTATCTTGCACATAACCTTGAAGGACGCGTTATTACGCGCGGGGATATTGTGGAATTAAACATTATGGGTCGACGCGTTGACCTGGTGGTCGTTTCGATAAAACCGGTTACTGATTCCGTAATTATCGGAGGGGCCACAGTCATTGAGATAAGCGATAAACCTTCAAAAGAGATGCCTTCAATCCCCAGGGTCTCCTATGAAGATATTGGGGGGCTCGGAGACGAAGTTAAGAAAGTGCGTGAGATGATTGAGCTTCCTTTGCGCCATCCCGAGCTTTTTGAACGTCTTGGAGTTGAAGCGCCAAAAGGCGTTCTCCTGCACGGTCCTCCGGGCACGGGAAAGACACTCCTGGCAAAAGCGCTTGCCTCGGAAACAAATGCAAATTTCATAACCCTCAGTGGTCCTGAAATAATGAGTAAATTCTATGGTGAATCCGAAGAGAAGCTAAGGGATATTTTCCAGCAGGCTGAGGATAATGCGCCAAGTATAATATTGATTGATGAAATTGACAGCATAGCCCCGAAAAGAGAGGAAGTCACGGGAGAAGTGGAGCGGCGCATTGTGGCGCAGCTGCTTGCTGTAATGGATGGTCTTAAAGCCCGCGGCAAGGTCGTTGTGATCGGAGCCACGAACAGGCCTAATGCTATTGACCCGGCTCTACGCCGCCCTGGCAGGTTTGACCGCGAGATCGAGATCGGAGTACCTGACAGGAAAGCGCGGTTTGAGATAATGCAGATTCATACAAGGGGAATGCCAGTTGCAGATGACGTGAACCTTGACAGGATTGCAGACCTGACGCATGGTTTTGTAGGTGCTGACCTTGCTGCACTTACACGAGAAGCAGCTATGAACGCTATCAGGCGCTTGCTGCCAGAGCTTGATCTTGAAGTACAGAGTATCCCCTCAGAAGTACTTAGCAGGTTGACTGTTACAGGAGATGATTTTAAGAATGCACTTCGTGAAATGACGCCGTCCGCGCTTCGCGAAGTATTCATTGAATGCCCCAATATCCACTGGAGCGATATCGGCGGGCTTCTTGAAGCAAAACAGGAATTGAAAGAAGCAGTTGAATGGCCGATGAAATATCCAATGCTTTTCAAACAGGGAGGCGCCAGGCCGCCAAAAGGAATACTTCTTTATGGTCCTCCCGGAACAGGAAAAACCATGCTTGCAAAAGCAGTGGCTACGGAAAGCGAGGCTAATTTCATAAACGTGAAAGGCCCTGAATTCATGAGCAAATGGGTTGGAGAAAGCGAAAAAGCCGTCCGCGAGACATTCAGGAAGGCAAAACAGGCAGCGCCCTGCATAATATTCTTTGATGAGATCGATTCCATAGCGCCTACACGTGGTGGGGGTTCGGATTCCCATGTGACCGAGAGGGTTATCAGCCAAATACTTTCTGAGGTCGATGGGCTTGAGGAACTTCATAATATTACTGTGATAGCTGCGACCAACAGGCCAGATATAATCGACCCGGCGCTTCTTCGGCCTGGAAGGATTGACCGGTTGATCTATGTGATGACTCCGGATAGGGATTCAAGGCTTGAGATATTCAAAGTTCATACGGCAAAGACACCGATTGATGTCGATGTTGACCTTGAAACGTTAGCTGATGACACCAATGATTTCACAGGTGCAGATATTGCATCTGTTTGTAATGAAGCCACGATACTTGCGATAAGGGAATATGTGACATCAGGAAGATCTACAGATGATGAGTCCATAAAACAATTGAAAGTTGGCTATCATAATTTCAGGGATGCAATGACCCGGGTGAAACCTTATTCCAAGAAGGAACTGGAGAAATATAAGAAGATATCAGAGAATTTTATTTACCAGTAAAAATCGGATTCAGGGATATACAAATCCCTGATTTTTTTTGAGGCATAGAAACTATAATAGATCAACAAATTCTTCCGCAGTTAGACACGCATTTCTGAGTATGCCCTTGAGCGTTCCTCTATCTAAAGTTTCATGAAGGGGAATAGTAATATTAATAATACTTTCAGAAGTAACTTTTTTGATCCTGACGTGGCTGCCCCGCTGCCTTACTACCACAAATCCAGCCCTTTCCAACGCTTTTAATGCTTCCTTCCCTGAAATAACAGGTAATTTCAAACGGTTACCTCTGCAAGTTGTCCTGCACTTGCCAATGGAAAATCATCTTCTGGCTCGAGATAAAGTTTGATTGCTTCTTTTATGTTCTCAAGGGCTTCTTTTTTTGTCTTCCCCTGTGAAATGCAGCCAGGAAGTGCTGGGACTTCAACAACATACCAGCCATCTTCGCCTTCTTCAATGATGACTTTAAATTTCATAGGTGTTAATTTTGCATATCTTTATTTATAATGTTATCTGTCAATTTGTGAAAATATTTTACAAATGTTCCCCTAAAGAATTAATGGTCTCGTTAAATCCATACCGACATATTCCCTGCGTCCCTTTGAATTCAGTACTGACCGCCTCCCTGAGCCACGCTCAGGTCGCTCCCCGGATGGCGAAGGCGCGCGCGAGAATGGACGGGGGCAGGAGTTTTTTACACTTGCGCGCCAGGGAAGAATTCTTGTTTTTATGGGAAACTATAATGCTCAAACCCAATAAATTGGAAGAATCTTACAGCACCTTCCCCATAACCGCAATCGCCCTCTTTAATTTCTCCTCAGATATCGCATAAGATATCCTGATATGCCCCTTCCCGTTCTCACCAAAAGCTGTACCTGGAACAACAATAACCCCATTTTTCAGCAATTTCTGCGGCGCTTCCTCGTCCTCAACTTCAGGGAAAGCATAGAATGCTCCTTGCGGCTTTACGCATTTGATACCGATGTCGTTAAAGCCTTCCATTAAGATATCTCTCCTCTTCCTGAAACTCTCGCGCATCTGGCTTACACAATCCTGTGGTCCTTCAAGCGCTGCCTGCGCCGCTTTCTGGGCTATTGAATTTGCGCATGCCTGGATATACTGGTGCACCTTGAGCATCTGCTCTACATAATCCTTCCTCGCTGCAGCATAGCCGATGCGCCACCCGGTCATAGCGTATGTTTTTGAAACAGCGTTTATCGTTATCACATTGTCAGTGAATTGCGCGGGGCTGACATGCTCGCCTTCATAAATAAAATGCTCATACACTTCATCCGAGATTATCGTAATTTCATTATCCTGCGCGATTTGGGCTAATGCTTTTATTTCCTGCCTCGATTGCACTGTTCCTGTGGGATTTGACGGTGAATTCACGATGATCGCGCGAGTTCGTGGAGTAATGGCTTCGTTTACGGCCTCAGGCGTGATGGTCAATTTTTCACCAAGAGGAACGCTCACTGGCGTTGCGCCAGCTATTTTAGTCAGAGCAATATATGAAACAAAACCAGGATCAGGAATTAAGACCTCATCCCCTTTATCGACAAGAACCGAAAGTGCAAGATGAAGCGCCTCGGAAGCACCTGACGTGACAATGACCTCTTCGGGTGATACTTTGAAATGATTTTCCTGTTCAAACTTCCTGCAAAGAGCCAGACGCAATTCAGGAAAACCAAGGTTCATGGTATATCCTGTCAACCCGTCATTAATCGCTCTTATCGCTGCATTCTTGATATTCTGCGGCGTATCAAAATCTGGCTGCCCAAGTCCCAGGTTTATTGAATTTGGTCCGGCGCCTTCAAACATCTTGCGGATGCCCGAAATATCAATGTTTTTTACGCGTTCTGAAAACATTTGATCACTCAAATACCGTATGCATTTTCTTCAACTCTGCTTCACTTTTCCCTGTCCTGACCATCAATTCTGAGACTACGGCATCAAGAAAAACAAGCGCTGATATCTCAAAAATCGTTCCAAGAGGCGCTAACTGGGGATAACCCATCATCCTGCGCTCGTGATAATCCTCATAGATAATATCTTCTTTTGGTCTTCCCGGAATAATGACGACAATATCTGAAATGCTGCCAAGAGTCGAATCTCTGTTAGAGGTTATCACTGCAAGTTTTGAGCCGATCTTTTTTGCGATCACGCCCAGATGTGCAATAGAAGGTGTCTCACCTGAGCCTGAAACCCCAATAACAAGGTCTTCCTGGCCAACTGCCGGGGTAGTTGTTTCACCTACTACGTAAACATTAAAACCAAGATGCATGAGCCTCATTGCAAAAGCTTTTGCAGCCAGTCCTGAACGTCCTGCTCCCATAAGGAATATTTTCTGGGAACCCATTATGCCTTTCACAAGCAATGTTACAGAGCCAGTATCAAGTTTTGACGCTACTTTTCTTATATGATCAGCGATAAGGTTCATTGATTCAATAGTTGCTTTACATTCATTCTTTTCTGATTTCATTATAACTCCTGTGTCTCTTTATCTTTAAATTCGATCCTTTTTAGTTCCCACCCATCAAAGTTCTTCAATTTATTATAGAGCAGATTTATCTTAACAGGGCTTCCATCCCAGTGAAGGGTTTTCTTCATATCATTTTCCCGAAGCTTAAGAACGATCGAACGAACGAAATGGGCAAGCACGACTTTCCTGGAAAAAGGGATATTGAAAATAACCCTGTAACCTGATTTTGTTTTACCGTATGATGTCAGTACATATCCCATATTCTCATATTCTGCTATGTTCTTGAACTCACATATTATTTCCTGTTCAAGATTTACGGATGGGTCAATACTTGATATTCCAAAAATAACTTCACGTATTGATGATTCATCCGCCTGCCTGCCAAACCATAATATGATCTTATTGGGAGTCAGGGATACCATCATATCGTCGCACCCCAGATCAACAGCAATTAATTCCTTTCCATCGCGAAAAATATCCGATTTTTCGTGAGCCTCCTTTTTCACTGTTATTCATCTGCCATTGCTTGGTATATGTGGTTGATATTTATCATAGATATTTCTCGATCAGGTCTTTCAATTTCCGTTTCGTTTCAAAAGGGATCTTATCGGGGTCGGTGATAATTGACCCTGCCAGTGCATTTGAGCATACGCAATTCCTGTCAAGTGATATCCTTGGGATAGCCTCCTTGATGATCTTGCGCACAGCCTCTTCATTTTTCATTGCATTTGAAATGACCGTTTCGATATTCACATCAGTTTCATGCCATACATCATAATCAGTAACAGTGGCGATCATGCTATAGCATATTTCAGCTTCACGCGCAAGTTTTGCTTCGGGAAGTGCTGTCATCCCGATAATATCAAATCCCAGCCCCTGGTAAACTTTTGATTCAGCACGTGTTGAAAATTGCGGCCCTTCCATGCATACGTAAGTTCCCTTATTATGGACCGAATAACCAAGGTCTGAAGTAATATCGTAAAGTAGCGATGACATCTCAGGACAGAAGGGATCAGCAAAACCGATATGAACAACTATCCCATCTTCAAAGAAAGTACTATCTCTCATACGCGTCCTGTCAAATATCTGGTCAGGTATCACGATATCAAGCGGTGCGTGTTCAAGCTTAAGGCTGCCCACAGCTGACGCTGAGATTATCCTTTTAACGCCAAGTTTCTTTAGCGCCATGATATTTGCGCGTGAATTCAAATCACTCGGTGAGATCCTGTGCCCTTTCCCATGGCGCGGGAGAAATGCCACATTAATGTCACCAAATGAACCTATCGTGATAGCGTCAGATGGTTTCCCGAATGGTGTATCTATTTCAACTTCCTGTATATTATCCAGCATCGCCGTATCGTAAACACCGGTTCCTCCTATGATTGCAATATCCGCCTTCATAATTTAAGCTCCTTCATACTTCCATGTTTTTTTCCCGGAAATGTTTTTCACCTTGATCACTCCTCTTTGTACCATCTCATCAAGTATCTCTTCCATACGGTCAGGTTGGGCGATCTCAAAGCTTATGGGATCGATATTGTGATATTTTAACAGCCCAGTCCTAATCTTTTCGATATTCCATTCATCCAGCTTTTCTTTTGCCATTAAGCGTGAAATGATATCGATCATATCCTCGATGAAATTCCACGGATATACGATCCAGCCCCATTCCTGCACGATCTCGCCGCAATAATCGGGTTTGATCTCCGATGTATACAAATACTGGAGGACTGCTGTGCGTACTTCTTTTGGACCCTGTTTACTCACATATTCTTTTGCATGAACTATGCTTTTCCCGGTGTCTGTAATATCATCTACGATAAGCACTTTTTTTCCAGCTACGGCATTATTCGAAAGTGGATACCTGATATTTGGTCCGCTGCCTGCGTTGGCTGTACCCACATAATGTTCAATCTTGAGGCTTGTAAGATCATTGAGCCCCAGAAAATCGCAAAGCACCCTGCCTGCGAACCATCCACCTCTCGCCAGGGCGATTATTGTATCGGGTTTATACCCTGATCTTTTCACATCGTTCGACACATGCCTGCAAAGGTCGTATATATAATCCCAATTCGTTATGACACATTTGAATTTATCCGGAAGTACCATTATCTAGCCACCTGCTGTGAAAAGGTTATTACATGGCAATATATTTTTTGTAATTTCTTGACAATATCAGACAATAGTAGGTGCCAAAGCATTATAATTATCAGTAGATGATGAATAAGTATTTATATGGTAAAATCGTATTGAATCACAGTTGAATTTCATGGCTGATAAAAAGAAGACAAAGACAGAAAAAGGCGACTCAAAAAGAGTTCCGACGGGGATAGAAGGTTTTGACGAGTTGTGCGGCGGGGGACTGCTCAGGAACAGGACATATTTAATATCAGGAGCTGCAGGTTGCGGTAAAACCATATTTGGGCTTCAGTATCTTTATAATGGTATCACAAAATACGGGGAAAATGGCATATATATTGCGACAGAAGAGAGACCTGACCAGGTCAGGGAAAATGTTGGGAAGTTCGGATGGGATTTCAAGGCGCTTGAAGACGAGGGAAAACTTGCGATAATTGATGCATGTTCAACAAAAATAGGCATACCTTCTCATGAAAAATATGTTGATGTTAGACCTTTTGACCTTCGCTCCATGATGGACCAGATAATTGCCATCCAGGATACCATCGATGCTAAAAGAGCATTGGTCGATGGGACAACGTCTATCGGTTTCTATCTGCAGGATCCTTCCAAGATACGGGTTGAACTCTTAAAATTAAGCACGACACTTGAAGTACTTGGATTGACTTCGTTGATGACATGCGAGGTAGTGGATGATGATTCATCGAGCAGGTTCGGGGTTGAAACGTTCGTCACCGAAGGTACTATTGCAATGTATAACAAACGGATGGACAGCGTCAGGGTTCGAAGTATCGAGATCCTTAAGATGAGGGGTTCAGACCACAGCCATAATTTACATCCCTTTGAGATCACTCAGACTGGATTATTAGTGCATCCTAAAGAAGAAGTATATTCCGCTTGATTTTTTTTTTCAACATGGTTAAAAAACCATTGATAGTATTGAATTTTAAAACCTATGCGGAAAGCATGGGCGATAAAGCGGTAATGATGGCCAAATACTGCGAGGAAGTTAGCCGGGAATCAGGGATTGAGATAATCGCATGTCCGCAGACCCCGGATATATTCAGGGTCGCCGGGGCGGTCAAAATACCCGTGTTCGCCCAGCATATCGACAGCGCTGGTGCAGGCGGTTTTACAGGTCATATAAACGCCGATTGCGTACGTTTTGCCGGGGCAGTTGGAACGCTTATCAACCATTCAGAGCGGCGCATCCTGTTATCTGAGATCGATTCTGCGATCCAGTCTGCAAGAAAAGCCGGTTTGCGAACTATCGCTTGCACGAATAATATCGCGGTAACATCTGCCGCAGCGGCGCTATCCCCTGATTTTGTAGCTATTGAGCCGCCTGAACTGATAGGTTCGGGAATTCCTGTTTCAAAAGCAAATCCCGATATCGTGAGCGGCTCTGTGAGTGCGGTCAAAAGGATAAATCCGAAGGTGAGAGTTCTTTGCGGCGCAGGGATATCCACCGGAGATGATGTAGCTGCGGCTGTTGAGCTTGGGACTGAGGGAGTGCTTCTTGCATCGGGTGTTATAAAGGCGAAAGACCCGAAAGCAGCGTTGTTTGACCTGGTGAAGAAGATATAGCTGTTATTAATACTGACAATTATGATTGAAGTCTCAGGAATGATTTTGTGTCTCGGAAATCAGTTTACCTTGATGTTTG
>Ga0172443_1131_pt1 | contig 10347 bp, 8 predicted proteins | sample MayberryNE_Catta_6_FD_114741 | JGI IMG/M metagenome (GOLD analysis project Ga0172443, IMG submission 114741) | reverse complement strand
GACCGTCGGTTTATGACAACAATTTATGTATTCCGTCCATTAAGGGATGCTCTGAAAAATCATCCAGCGCTATAGTAAATTCACAACCAGGATTTAATTTCATTAATTCGATCAAATTTTGAAGCGCCACAGTTAACGATTCATGATCAGGAACATCACACACCTCAGCATTCAAAGGATATGTTTCCTTCAGCTCGACCGGATATGGGCCAAATGGCGGTTTAAAATCAAGCACCCAGTCAAAATCATCTTCGTTATCAAGTCTATGGTTCTTGACAAGAACTTTTCCTTTAAGATTCAAATTCTTCAGTCTTTTCCTGTGCCTTATAACCTCAGGCCTCAAAGCTGATTCAGGCCCGCTGTAAAAGAACGTTGACCTTGATAAAGGCTGAAATTCCTCGATCCATCCTGAATGATTTGACAGGGTATGCATAAGTCCCGATAATAATTTAGGATGTCCCCTGCATCGATATTCCACAAGTTCCCAGAGGCTTCCTTCGTGGATGGCCTGTTTTACCTCCCGGATTTCCTCAAAAGTCACATAGAGGTTATGCCTGGCAAGTAATTCTTCTTTCTTATCGTTTTCCATCAATTCACGAACACTATACGAACTGCAAACAGGGCAGGAACAGGGAAGGTATTGGAGCTGCTCGATGTGATAAGTACCCCGCGCGGTCATGTATCTTCCATCCTTGGCATATAAAGCGTAAGATGCGGAATCAAAAAGGTCGCAGCCAAGAGCCACAGCAAGTGAGAACATCATGGGATGCCCGGCTCCGAAAAGATGAACGGGCGCGGCAGGGGAGAGTCCCTTTTTTGATGCAACGATAACATCCACAAGATCTGAATACCGGTATGATTCCATAAGAGGAACGACTGCGCCAAGGGGATAAACATCAAAATCTAGCTGGCTCAATTCGCGTGCCGATCTCTCCCTGAGTTCGGGAAATGTGGAACCCTGGACTGGCGCTGCAAGGAGCATGTCTTTTTTTAATCCCAGAGCCTCTTTTTCCCGCGCCAGCGTCTGTTCAAGTTCAGACTCGGCGCGCGTCCATGAAACATCAGGGGGCGTTGGTATATCCAGGGGCACGCCGATGTCAGAACCGATATCCCGCTGGAACTCAACTATCTGTTTATTGTTTACTTCCACTTCCCCATATATCGATAACTGGTATGAACCTGAGTCAGTCATTATAGGCCCGTCAAAACCGATAAGTGAATGCAGCCCCTCCTTCAGGGCACGCTCCCTGAGTTCTGGTTTGCGGTAAATTATGTATGAATTTGTAATTATGACCTGGGCGCCGAATTTTCGAAGTTCAGATGGTTTAATTGTCTGGATATTGGGATTAACAACAGGCATTATAGTTGGCGTCTCGATTACACCATGTCTGGTTTCAAGCCGTCCGATGCGACCGGCGCAGTCCTTATGAAGAATTTCGAAGATAGGGGGCATTATGTGCTAAGATTGGAATGGGGAGTATATTAGGGTGAGGTTTATGGAGGGAAGAGGTGATGGGGAGTTTGTGGGGGGATTGGCGTCACGGGAAATGTTCTGACATTTCCGTTACGGAAATCCTTATATTTGTCCCGTAACGTAATTATTGCAGTTTATACAGTAACGGCTTTATAGGTATTTCGTTGGAAATACATTTCAACATGGAACTTTGAAACGATCGAATACTTTAGCCGGATATTCCTTCAAATAACTAACGTATTAGATTTCCGAACACTATCACCGAAAACAAAACCTCCTACTAACAGCATAATTTAAATGAAATGTAATGCGCTATATCTAAGCACGTTACAAAATCAAAGGAATATCTCTTAATTCGGGCTTAAGAGATAATAAGAGAAAGCCTTATTAGGAATGCAATTCGACTATTATTATAGAAATAAAGGGCGTGAATAATTGTTCAGGAGATTTCTGGAATCATATGTGGAGGTCTGCAATAATATTGTTACTGAGGCAGCCAACACTGTATTGATGTTTGAAGCAGGGGAACAGGCGGCGCTCAATATAAGAACCCTGAAAATCGAAGATATTAATGGTGTGTTTGCGAAGGAAGGGATCACTACTTCGATCGAAATAACAGAAAAAAAGATCACATTTCATGTAAAGGGTCTGCCTATTTCAGGCAAAAAATGCAGGTATTGCGATATTTTGAGAGGATTTTTCGGAGGCATATCAAAGAAACACGTCGATCCGAGATTTTATTGTAGAAAAAGCGGCGAATGTATTCTTGAGGGCAAGGATGAGTGCATCTTTATAGCGGAGATATTTGAATGATTATTGTGAGATATAATATTTATAAATATGAACATTTCTACCAAATTGCGAAAAACGGTTAGATTTTAATGGTCAGGAATAAAATGCCAAAAGATCTGATTGTAACCCTTAATGATCTTGAGTATGAGATACTCAAGAAAATGAGGGTCGTGGAAGGGGAAGACGGTGAGAAACTCAGGAATCTCTTCAGGCTTTATGTTTCTACCATACCGGAATTGAAATCTTCTGAATATGCTCTGAAGCGAGTTGAGAAAAAGGATAAGATAGATGAGCATCTCAAAAATGTCTGGGATGAATATGAACTCACCGATTCTCCTACGGAACACTGGAGTGAAGAAAAAGTCAACAAACTGATCTTTGAACTTACACAGATTAATATTATGGTAAAAATTGGCGATAAACAATTCATACCTTCAAATAAATTCAGGAGCCTTTTTAAGATGCTGCTTCATGATATCACCACAGAATCCATGGATATCGACGAATATTCGGCAGCCTGTATTGCAACCATCCAGTTATTGATGGAATTCGGGGTCGAAACACTTAGCAATGAAACGATCCGGGATGGAACGATATTTATCAATGAGGGCTGGATGTTCGTATATTCAACAGCTATCAAGAATGCAAGAGATTTCATGAAATCCAAAAAATTGTTTCCAGAGGTTGAAGTTCCTGTTCCCACAGCGCGTTAGCGTTATTTTTTTTACTATTTTATTTCTTTTTCTCTGAGATATCGCGAATATCAATTACAGCAATTATCCCTTCATCAGTTTCCACGGGACTCATATTGATCTCAACCGGGAATTCACTGCCATCCTTGCATTTTGCAACGGAACTTAGATGAAGCGCCATTATTTTTGTGGATGGAGCTGCAAAATAACTCCTGCAATATTCAACATGTTTCTCCCTGTACCGCTTTGGTATAAGGATATCATAAGGGCGCCCCAACAATTCCAGTTTGCTGTATCCAAATAGTTGTTCGGTTTTTGAGTTGGTAAGAAGGATATTAGAATTTCGCTCGATTGCGATAATTGCATCGGGAGTTCCATCTATCAACATCTGGAAATTCTTCTGGGCTCGCTTGCGACGGGTTATATCAATTACCATGCCTTCAAGACCTATGATATTATCCTTCGTATCCCGCAAGGCATGGGCATTTATTGAAACCCATATATTACTTCCATCCTTTCTACTGATAAGAGCTTCAAAATCAGAAACTGAGCCATTTTCCTTGATCATTCGCAAAAGATGCAGGCGTCTTCCGGGTTCTGTGTATAATTTGCGAACGTCGGTGACGCTTGCAATCAGTTCCTCGGATGAAGCGTAACCCAGGAGATTCACACATGCAGGATTTGCCGCAAGTATGCGCCAATCCGAAGATATCTGGAAAATCCCTTCAGCAGCATTCTCAAAAATCCTGCGGAATTTTTCTTCACTTTCCCGAAGTTCTTCTTCCATCCGTTTGTGTTCTGTTATATCCCGGACAATACTTGAAATTATAATGCCATCTTTTGTCGAGATATAACTGAGTGCTATGTCAACAGGAAATTCAGTCCCATCCTTTCTCAGGCCGTACAATCCAAGCTCATCTCCCATGAAACGTTTCCGGGGATTTTGTATATAATTTTTCACGTGTTCATCATGGCTTTTTTTGAACCGTTCGGGTACCAGGATATCAACCGGTTTCCCGATTAGCTCTTTTTTTAGATAGCCAAATATTTTCTCAGCCCTTGCGTTTGCCTGCAATATGAGCCCTTTATTGTTTACAACAATTATTGCATCTGGAGCCAAATCAAAAAGGCTCTGGAACAAGGCATCAGCTTGCGGCAAAATCTCATCAGCATTCTTTTCGGTATCATTCATGCTTGGCTCCCACTAATATCTTATATCTCATTGAGATCATTCAAGAGACTAAAGTAATTTAAGATAGTATTTTAAAGAATAAAAAACTATGTTTATCGCAACAATAATTACGTGTTATCTTTCAATCCTGTTCATTCCCTCATCTTCAATAGTGCCGCCTTAATGATCGCTTCCACGGAACCACCACTTACCGAAACAGCCTCCACAGCCCTTTGCGCATCCTGTCTTGGGAATCCAAGTGAAACAAGCGCAGATACCGCATCATAATTAACGCTGCTCTCCGGAAGCGAAACCCCTTCCATCTTCTTTTTCATCTTATCCTTCAATTCAAGTATCAGCCTTTTGGCATTCTTTGCGCCCACCCCGGATATGCGTGTCAGGACTTTTTCATCCTCATGGATTATGGCAGCTGCAAGCTCTTCTATCTTTATCTGGGACAAAATGTTCATTGCGATCCCAGGTCCAACTCTTGTAACGCTTATCAGTAGCTTGAACATCTCCATCTGGCTCTGTTCTAAGAAACCATATAGAATGAGGGCATCTTCCCTGACATGGAGATATGTGTGGAGTTTTACTTTGTCTTTCTTACCTGTGAGTTCCTGTGATATCGATTTTGGAACATTCACATGGTATCCGATACCTCCCACATCGATTACGACATATCCTTCGCCGGATTGCGCTACCTCGCCCGATATGTGTGAAATCATATATCATCAACCCACTTTCTTTAATATCCCTCTTCCTGCAATAATACCCGTCGCCGCAGCATTCACAATATCCCTGGAAAGCCCTGCGCCATCACCCGCCGCGAAAAGATTCTTGACACTTGATTCCATGTTCGTGTCAACAAGCACCTGCATAGAATAGAACTTGATCTCAGGAGCATACAGGAGCGTGGAATCAGATGCTACTCCCGGTATGATCTCATTCAGTACCTCAAGCCCTTCTCTTATATCGGTAACGATGCGATGCGGGAGCGCCATTGAAATATCACCAGGCGTCACATCCTTAAGTGTATTTATCACCTGGTTTTTCTTGAGTCTCTGTGCGGTGGTCCGCCTTCCGCGCCTCAGGTCGCCCATCCTTTGCAGAACCGGCTTTCCTCCTCCTATAGTCGTTGCAAGTTTTGCGATCGACCTTCCGTAACGCACAGTATTCTCAATGGGTTCTGTGAGTTCGACCCTGACTATAAAAGCAAAATTCGTGTTCTCTGACTGCTCATTCGTCATGGAATGACCATTGGTAGCAATGAAATCCTCATACTCTTCTTTGACTACAAAACCCCTCTCATTCGTACAGAAAGTCCTGACAAAATCATCATAGGTCTTAGTCTGGATATGGAATTTGGGGTCATGATTAATGAATGTTATCGGATCCATGATTATCGCTGGCACTTCGACCCTCACGCCAACATCGATGGGAGCATATTTTGCGGCAATATTGTGTTTATGCAAGACCTCATCGATCCATTTCGCACCAACCCTGCCTGGCGCGATTATTGTAAAGAGGGAGCTTATTTTTGTGCCGTCTCCCAGAATAACGCCAGTACAGGTATTTTCTTCAATGACAAGGTCATCTACTTTTGTATCAAGCCTGAACTCAACACCCTTTTCCCGAAGGTCTTTCTCAAAATTTGCGATAACCACAGGCGCATTATCCGAACCGATATGCCTCTGGATAATTTCAATGAATCTTGCACCAACTGACGCCGCACGACGCTTTAATTGCTCCACTTCATCGCCTTTCGGGACATAAAGATGTTCGGGCGCCCCGTATTTCAGGAATATCTTATCCACAAGATCAACAAGCTGCCATGCATATTCAGTGTCTCCTGTCTGCTCGGCAAGATCGCCGCCGATGTCAGGACGAAGATTCAACGTCCCGTCAGAATAAGTTCCTGCGCCGCCTACACCGCACATTATATCGCATGGATCGCAGTGCGTGCAGATGCCCCGGCGTTTCATTTTGCATTCGCGCTCGTTAATATCCCTCCCCATATCCAGAACAAGAACTTTCATCTTTTGTGCGAGTTCATGCGCGGCGAACATTCCCGCAGGTCCTGCGCCTACAATAATTACATCATATTCGTTTTTTATGGTTATGAAATCACTTCCGAAAGAATATCCATTTCCCGTGCTATTTTTATCTCACGGGCCATACGTCTCCCCATCGAAAGGTTTTCATCCACAAGATCAGAATACGGCGAACCAGAAATGAACAGGTTCGTTCCTGCAACGATGCGTGCTGATATCTCAAAAACTTTCAATTCAAGCGAGTCTGTTACGACTGTTTCCAGGCAGAACGGGCCTATCATGCCGCCGAACAGCTCAAGAGATTTTTCCACTACTTTCTCCCCCATATCGAAAATCCTGGGCAGAAGTGATTCCCGGATCATAAGAGGCAAATTTCCAGTCACAACGAAGGTGGGATATATTCCGGCTTCTGCAAGCTCGGTAGGTGAACCGATCCTGAATATCTCATCGGCATTTGATTCAACGCGCCTATCGATGCCCAGGAGTTCAAGCGAACCCGTACTTAGTTTATATCCATCATGCTTTATGGGTGAATAAAAATAATGCATGTAATAACGCGTACCCAGGACGAATTCCTGGATCGTGAATTTTTCAGTCGGTTTTATCCGTTTCTGGAAGTCCGAATAATTCTTGACGACAAAAAAACCCATACCGCCTTTTGCGCCGTAGTATTTGACCATCATGGGAGACTCAATATCTTCCGGGTTCTTTATCTGGCGCGGCATTTTTATGCCTGCTGATTCCAGCCATTCCCGGCTCATTTCCCTGTCTGATTCCCACTTAAGAACCCTGCGGTTGCCGTAAGTGGGAAGGCGCAGTTTCTGGAAATTTTCGGCACCGAGATATTCAACGAACGAACCGTGCGGGATTATAATGGCATTTTTTGATGCCAGCTCTTTTGTTTTCGAAAGAATTTCCTTATAATCTTTTACTATAAAAAATTCGTCGGGCTTCCCCTTCGGGAAAGCATCATAGAATTTTGGCGGCGCTCCAACGCTTATCCCTATGGTCTTGAATCCCTCTTTTCTTGCCCCGTCAAATATCTGGAGGCTGCTGTGTGAACAAACTGTGGCAATAGCTATGTTTTCTTTGTCATACCCACTTAAAATCTCAAGTATCTCCTTTTTATCGACCATTTTGCACCTGTGTAGTGCAACAGCTATATATTTTACGGTATTAATTAATCTTGTGGACTATGGCATCAATAAACCGTTGGATTGACTCTCCAGATTATCCATCCCCTGTCCAATAATCTTGAAAAGCTCAGAATCATCATGCTTGAACTTGATCATCCTTCCTCTTCGCTCAGCATAGAATCGCTTCTGTTCCAGTTTGAACATCTCATGGGGCTATAGAGTCGATAGACCGTTGGGACTTCATCAATGTTCCCCGATATAACTAAATAATATTGTATCATTATAATACTATAGGGGTTCACCAGTAGTGTTCTATCTTTTCCTGTCAGTAAAAGTTTATAATGATATAATATGTATTGATACATATTGTATCAAAAAGAAATAATATCGCCATGCTCAGACCATTTTATCAGCAGATTATATGTTTTTTCAAGCTAAATCCAACGGGTTTATGATTCTATAGAAGAGTAGCCTATTCTTCACATCAGGTTTTATGTATTTACACGACTATAATTAAATATCAAACAATTCAAACTATCTTTGAGTTCTTTGTAGTGGAAAAAAAATCATGCACTGCAAAGGATGCAAAGTGTTCAGCATATATGTAAAATAAATTATGTTGACTCTAAAACATAACCAAGGATCACCATGAACGAGAGAATTATGCTGCGGGTTGCCGAAGCACACCACAGGGATGCTGGGAGGGATATTGCAAGAATAGATCGCAACATCATGGAACAGATGGATATCTTAAGCGGCGACATCATTTTGATCGTAGGTAAGGAAAAAGCATGCGCAATTGCGGGGCCGGGTTATCCGGAAGATGAGGGAACAGAAATAATAAGGATAGACGGGAACATCAGGGCAAACGCCCGTGTGGGGATAGACGATAAAATATATATCCAGAAATCCACCCCCCAGGTCGGAAAAAGAGTTGTTCTTGCACCCACACAGCAGATACGTCTTGTTGGGGGGCCGCAGTACCTTCTTCGCCTCCTTGAAGGAAGACCTTTGACCAAAGGGCAGCACCTGCGCGTGGATACAGTCAGTAATCCCCTGTCTTTCATCGTGGTATCCACACAACCGTCAGGGCCTGTTATTATTTCAAGGACTACAAGCCTGGTAGTAAAAGAAGAGGTCATAAAGGAGCTTGAATTGCGCCCGACGCATCTTACATATGAAGATATCGGGGGTCTTCGGCGCGAGATCGGATTGATACGCGAGATGATAGAACTCCCGCTTCGCCATCCTGAACTTTTTGAGAAACTGGGCATCGAGCCTCCAAAGGGAGTGCTGCTACATGGACCTCCAGGCACGGGTAAGACCATGATCGCCAAGGCAGTTGCGAACGAAACGGATGCTAATTTTGTTTCAATAAGCGGTCCTGAAATAATGAGCAAATTTTACGGTGAATCCGAGAAGCATATACGTGAAATTTTCGAAGATGCTGAAAAGAACGCACCGACAATAATTTTCATAGATGAAATAGACAGCATTGCCCCGAAAAGGGAAGAAGTCACAGGCGAAGTGGAACGCCGCGTTGTTGCACAGCTTCTCTCCCTGATGGATGGGCTAAAGACGCGCGGCCAGGTGATAGTGATCGCAGCCACGAACAGGCCCAATGCTATTGATGCGGCTTTGCGCCGCGGCGGCAGGTTTGACCGCGAGATCGAGATCGGAATCCCCGACAGGCTGGGGCGGTTCGATGTTCTCCAGATACATACAAGGGGTATGCCGCTGGCAAAGGATATGTCCGAAGAAACCGGTTTGCGTGAGATCGCTGACATGACACACGGTTTTGTAGGCGCCGATCTTTCGTCGCTGTGCAAGGAAGCTGCCATGCATGCGATACGAAAGATACTTCCTGATATCAATATTGAAGCGGATATCCCCCAGGAAATAATGGAAAAGATCGTTATCACAAGAGAGGATTTCCAGAATGCGCTCCAGAATATCGAACCATCTGCTCTGCGGGAGGTATTTATTGAAGTGCCTGCTGTGAGGTGGACTGAAATCGGCGGATTGGAATCAGTGAAGCAGGAACTCATCGAGGCTGTTGAATGGCCACTAAAATACCCGGAAGCCTTTATTGCCATCAATACCAGGCCGCCCAAAGGAGTGCTGCTTTTTGGGCCTCCCGGTACGGGTAAGACAATGCTGGCAAAGGCGATCGCTACAGAAAGTGAAGCAAATTTCATAAGCATCAAAGGACCTGAACTCCTGAGCAAGTATGTCGGGGAATCTGAAAAAGCAATAAGGGAAACCTTCAGGAAAGCAAGGCAGGCAGCCCCTACCATCATCTTTTTTGATGAAATCGATTCAATGGTTCCTACACGCGGAACGGCTTTTGATTCTGGCGTGACTGAAAGGATCGTAAGCCAGATATTGACAGAGATCGACGGCCTTGAGGAACTCAAGAACGTTGTGGTAGTAGCAGCCACCAACCGTCCTGATATGGTAGACCCTGCATTGCTGCGTCCGGGCAGGCTTGAGCGGTTCATTTATATCCGTCCACCTGATCAAAATGAAAGAGAGCTTATATTCGACATCCATCTTAAAGGCAAGCCGCTTGCATCTGATATTGATGTAAAGGGGCTTGCAAAGAGGGCAGAGGGGTATGTTGGCGCAGATATCGAGGCAATATGCCATGAAGCTGCCATAATCGCCCTTCGCGACTGGATAAAGCCGGGAATGGATCGGGAGACCGTTAAGAAAGAGGTCCAGAATGTAAGGATACAGAAAGGGCATTTTGAGAAAGCCTTTAATATGGTAAGACCTACACAATGGGACCCAAAAGAATATGAAGCCATGGCTGACATAACTAAAGCTATTGAAAAAAACAAAAAGGAAAAAATATGAAAAAAAATAATGATTTCGAGGAGTTCCTGAACCTTCTTGAAGAGGCTGTAAATAAGATAGTTGATGAGAATGCTTCTGAAAAACGACCTGTGAACATCACTATTAACATAAACCTTTATCCTGTTATGGCTGTAAATCCCGAAGCCATTTTTGTGCAGCAGGAAAAAAT
>Ga0172443_1130_pt1 | contig 10530 bp, 11 predicted proteins | sample MayberryNE_Catta_6_FD_114741 | JGI IMG/M metagenome (GOLD analysis project Ga0172443, IMG submission 114741) | reverse complement strand
CGCAAGTGCCTGGAGCAAAAAGCGGCTACATGAACTTCTGCGCCTGTGCAATATATGACGGAGAACGGATATTCCTGGGATTGGGACCGGCCTTTGAATATCCTCCTGAATGCACACGACGGGTCGTGGATGAAGGGATAACGATCTCAGAGGCATTTATTCCACTTACTGATAAACCGGATATCGGGTACGAAGAAGGTATCATCGGATGGTTGACGCAGGGGAGAATAAGTAGGAAAGATTATACAAAGCATGGTGTGGAGATGGCAAAGATACAGATCGATAATCCAGGGCTGTATGATTGATGATGCAGAGAAGGCGATATCAAATGCAAGAAAAAGTATTGAATTTTCTAGAGAGAAAATTGGTGGATGATTTTTTCAGCGATTCATTACCTGTCAAGACACCTATTTCGATGAACCTTGATGATCCATTGACTTCCAGATATTGTATATGAATATGAAACATGAAATAGCTTCCATCAAGCCAAAGATCATAACAGCAAGAAAAGCATCAGAAGTATCCTTCCCATTTAGCATATACATCCTCATAAATGGGTATGAAAGCGAAAGCCCGATCAATCCTATATTAGCAAGCCAGAATTGCAGCATTCCGAGTTTCCTGCTATAAAGGGGTTTACTGCTAAAGCGCGGGATGCTCTCATAAGCAAGGCCGAAAACCATGAAAGATACCCATCCTATCAGGGCAAAATGTGAATGCATGAAGCTGTATCCCGGACCAATGGTAATGAGCACACCCAGGATCGTGCTAAGGGCAAGGTATACCAGGCTTGTTTTTACAAAAAGTTTTGCGAGCTTATTCATAATTCCTTGAACCCGTAAGTAATAACTTCCATGTCAGCATCTATGAGATAATCAAAATCGATCAATTTATCCCAGCCTGCTTTCACGAAAACTCCTCCGATGCAGGCGCCAAGAATTTGACGGTCGGGATGTCCCCTGGTTATTTCTTCTATCATGGTTTTCAGTCCATTGACATCTACTTCCATTTTGGGCATTGCAAGCCCCCCCAGAAGAACAACCGTATCAGAAGACGGGTCTGCTTTTTCTCCAAGCTGCATGCCGTAATCGGTCATTATAACCTTTGCTGCCAGCTCTTTCCTTAGGTTGGGAATAAATACCATCTCTTTTCCGGCATCGCGCAAAACATATCCAAGAAGTTCAGCGAACGGATTGCACCAGCCCGGGCAGCCTATGAAAGTTATCTTTTTGCGACCGCGCGCAAGTTTTCGAAATGCAGTGAGCATTCCGCCTATGCCTTCCGAGGTTTCGATGGGTTTCATGGGATCACCTGCAAAGATTGTCGAAGAAGGATATAAGTTTTTATTTAATGATTTCTGTAAACAAAAAATACGTCTGAAAAAACAAACAAAATAAAAAAAAAAGAATGAACTGAGATTTAAGCTCAGATCAATGCTGCTGTAATACCCATTACACCGGACTGAATGATGATAGCGACTGTGATTATTACACCTGCCATCTCAAGCGCTACGGCTACATTTCCTTTCTTGAGTTCTGCGAATTCATCGATCCCTTTGGTCAATTTGTCAAGTATATTTAGAGCAAGATAGATCGCTGCAATTGCTAGCACTATTCCAAGTACCAGTTGAAGTATACTGACTATTATTATCGCAATAGCTCCACCGGCCATACCAGCTTTCATAGCCTGTGATATCCCTACTGAGATACCTGAAACTCCTGACTGTACAACTATTCCTATCGCAATGAATACTGATGCGACCAGAATTCCAACAGCAGTATTACCTTTAGCAATTTCCTTTTCTTCGTCAATACCTTTAGTTATTTTTCCTAATACTGAAAATCCAATATACAATGCAACAACTGCAAGTATAATTGCAATAACTAATTGTATTATTCCTACTATAGCAGTTCCTAAACTTAATACCATATTTTAACCTCACGCATAAAGCGCAACCCTATATTGGCGCAAGGGTAATATAAAATTATTGTGTCATCTTTAATATATTAGCCTCACTCAAGATATATAATGGCTTTATTCGGGCATGCTTTAATGCACCGCATGCACAGGTTGCATTTTTCATTATCGATCCTGGCTAAGCCGTCAACGCAGGTCAAAGCGCCAGTTTCACAAATTCCGTCACACTTGCCGCATTTCTTGCATCCCAGAACTATTATCGATCCTTGATCCTTCATTCAGAAGTTATTTAAACTTATATGTATAGATAGGTTTTGTATAAAACATGCAAAACACGTGACCACAATGCCAAGATCCATTCCTGAAATGATCCGTGGAGATTTCAAATGCGATGATATCGCAAAGTGTATCCTCGGGCTTAAGACGATCGATATCGATTCCTACAAGGTACTTGCTGCAAAAGGTCCAATGACAGCAGAACGCCTCGGCGAACTCCTCAACAGGGAGAGAAGTACTGCCTACAGGTCGCTTCAAAACCTTATGACATGCGGGCTTGTTCACCGCGAGACAAAAACGATAAAAGATGGCGGTTATTACTATGAATACATAGCTCTTGAACCTGCCCGGCTAAAAGAAATGGTTCAGGGAAATATTGATGAATGGTATAATAAAATGAAGAAACTTGCAGCCAATATCGATAAAGATATAATGAAATAATTCAGGTTACAAATATACTGTCGCACACTTCTTCCGTCTTTTCCCTGAATTCCTTCTGGGAAAAACCCATCATCGAAGCTGCAAACATTGCGCCGCCTGCCCCTACACCTTCTTTTACATCCCCATTTTCATACATGGCAAGCCCCTTTCTCCTTGATTTTCCAAACCCGGGATCAGCCGCAAATGCCTGATATCCAAGGATGCCTGTCATTTCCCTGAAATTCGCACTTTTATCATCAGCCACATAACAGGTCGTTGCGATAGAAACATCACGCACAAGACCAAGATGTTTAATGATGCTCAAAACCGAGACCATCTGTGTTCCTCCGGCAAGTATCGTCTTCCTATTAAGCCCGTCCACAAGTCCTGCAGCTGCTGCCATCATTGGATCGCCCAGGCATTCCACAGCATCAAGCGGCTTGTCTCTCAGGCTGCCAAAGGATATTCCGGAATTTCTCATAGCTTCCTCAACGACTTTGTTCTTGATACTTAGAGGATTTTTTGGGAAGCTGGATGAGACTTTACCATCATAACCAAGAGCCCTGAGCACACCCATGGCAGTAGTTGTGCCGCCGGGAACGCTTTCACCAATTATCACAAAATCTGAGAGTTTCGTGAGCTTTTCACCGAGTGCACGGGATTTCCTGTAAATATCATGCGCATCGACAACTGCATGCCCTTTCCTGATATCTCCGCCCGGCTGACAATTAAGATCGATGGTTGGGATCTGGGGACGTACTTGAAGGCCTGAGTTAATAAAAATACAGGGGATCCCTGTCAGAAGCATTGAGGCCCTTGTCAGGACGGCAGGAGATGGCGCGCCTGATGGCGTCATTGCCGGCTCATTGATGCTTATGGCATTTCCCGTCTCAACTAGTTCTGCATCTGCGGCAGGAGTAAAATCTGTAAGTTCCGGAGATTTCCCTGCCGCGGATATGTCTGGAATTTTCGCTGTTTCTGTATTTGCAAGAATGCACAAGAACAACGGTTTTTCCGGGGAAAAGTCCGGGCAGGGTTTTACCCACATCGTTTCCTTATAACTGGTTTGAAGTTTCGATATGGATCGAAGTAGGGCTTTTTACGAGACTTCCCATTTTTGCGCCCACCAGGTTCTCAATTCCCTTGTCGGATGCAATATCTACGATGCGCTGGGTTATCACGCCATCGAACACTACGCTTTTAATGTTGCCATTAGCATCTTTCAAAGCTGTTGCAAGATCGCGAACCGGAACTTCATTCAATGTATTATTATTTTCATCTATGAAACGCGCGCTCAGGGTTCCGCTTAACTCTTTTATATGTTCCTGGAATGGGCTCTCTTTAACCTCTTTCTCACGCTTTGGTTCTTCCTTTGGTTCTGGTCTTGGCTCCCCTTTGAATTCCTGCCTGTATTCTATCTTTGACCTTGATTTTTCTGTCTGTGGCTCAAATTCAGGAACTTCTTCACGTGCTGGTTTTACTTCAACTTCCTCTGGAATTACGGATTCACCTTTTCCAGCTTTCTTCTTTGTTGCTGCAAGTATGGCAATTCTTCTCTTCTTGTTCACTTGGTAATAATCAAATGCCTGCTCAACAGGTATTTTCTGTCTTAATGCTTTTACGACCTCTTTCTGGACAAGTTCCTCAACACCTTTCCCGTCCGGGGCACGTGCAATGAAATCAACATCTGCAACCTGGAGAAGCTCTTTGATTATCAATTCTCCGCCCCTGTCACCATCTGTGAATGCTGTGACGGTCTTCTTCTTGCACAGGTCAGCAACTGCCTGCGGCACATTTGTCCCACCCACTGCTATTGAATTCTTGATGCCATATCGAAGAAGGTTCAACACATCAGCCCTTCCCTCTACAACTATGATGGCATCAGAATCAAGGACGTTCGGACCCATCGGGATGTTATCTTTCCCATATGTTGTCATTTCCTCAATCCTTATGGATTGCCTCACTTCATCAATGATCTCCTGGCTTTCAGGGAGCATCTCATCGAACATGGCGGTAAGAACCTGTTTAGCCCGATCCACAATCTGCTTTCGTTTTGCGCTCCTGACGTCTTCGATCTTCGCTATGGCAATATTGGAAATGCATGGTCCTATCCTGTCGATCGTTTCAAGGCTGGCTGCAAGAACTGCTGTTTCAACTTTGTCAAGACTTGAAGGTATATCGATCGTTCCTGCCGATTTACCCATGTTCGACTTAATGTTGACCTCAAGCCGTCCGATCCTTCCGCTTTTTTGAAGCTCCCTCAGGTCAAGGTCGGCGCCTATGAGTCCTTCTGTTTGTCCGAAGATCGCACCGACAACGTCAGGGCGTTCTATAACTCCATCTGCTTTTATCGTAGCATGAATGATATATTTTGTTGTATCTGAATTTTGCATATATAGTACCCTCCCTAAGAATAGTGTTAGAAACAGATTTCATTGGTTCAAGTCTTGCAATCCTGCAATTATCTCTATCCTGAACTAAACAAGTACCTGATTAGTTCCGGACTCCTTCTCGTTATTTTACAACCCAAACCTGAAATGATAAGTAACATTTGATCTATCTGGCCGCAATCAGTCTTTGTGACCATTTTATGATTATGAAATATCTAAGTCTAACAACTTCTCTTTGGATGATGTTCACATAGAAACTTAACGTTTTCCAACTATGCAAACTTAATATCCCAATGTAAATATCCCTTTAAAAAGATTGTGGTCATTACTCTGGATATCTCATAAATTATCCTGATTTTTAAGAGCTATTTTAAAAATATAATCATTAAGCCTGACCCTTCCAGTTCTGATGCAATTAATGCATTATTATAGTAGTTATTTCAATTTCAATGCCAAGATAATAAACCACCAGTATCCTTCCTATTTCTGAGTTAAGATTAAATACTATCACGGCTATCGTCAGCTTCCCCAACGAGAGGAAAAAAATGCCCGAATATACTTTATTCTTAGGTTGTATCATCCCAGCACGTTTTCCCTTCATGGAGAAATCAACAAGACTTGTCCTATCAAAGCTTGGGTGCGTTCTCCACGATCTTGAAGGAGCCACTTGCTGCCCGACTAAAAGTATTATAAAGCCGATCGGCGATCTTGCATGGTATGTAACAGCAGCAAGAAATCTTGCCCTTGCAGAAAAAGCAGGTCATGACCTCCTTATCCCATGCAACGGCTGCTACAGTACTTTAAAGTCAGTCGAGGCGGAATTAAGGACAAATCCACATTTAAGGAAAGAGGTCAATGCTATTCTTGCATCATCAGACCTTGAATTCAAGGGAACGATCCAGGTAAAACATCTAATCGAGGCGCTTCATGATGATATCGGTATTCCGAAGATAAAACAGCAAATAAAAAAATCATTTGAAGGGATGCGAATAGCGACCCATCACGGCTGTCATATGCTGCGCCCCAGTTCGTCCATATTCTTTGATGACCCCAATAAACCCAAAAAGTTCGATGCACTGATCGAAGCGCTCGGGGCAAAAAGCATCGAATATGAAACTAAGATGTTATGCTGCGGCGGCAATCTCAATACTGCCGATGAACCCGAAGAAGCTACAGCCCTTGCCCGGATGAAACTCATGGAAGTCATGAAAAAGGCAGACGCTATGTCGCTAACGTGCCCGTCATGCTTCATGCAATATGATTCCCGCCAGTACATGATGCAAAAAACCGGTGAAAAACTCAATGTCCCGATCATTTTTTATCCCGAATTGCTGGGTCTCGCAATGGGCTTTTCAACACAGGAACTGGGCATGGAAATGCACAGGATAGACGCGGCGAATTTCCTTGCAAAATGGGATTCAAAATATAACTACTTAAAAAAGATAAAAGAGCTATTCGATCTCCCCGCGATCCGAAAATGCTATGAATGCGCCGCATGCGTTAATGACTGTCCTGTTGTAAAGGTGAATCCGGATTTTAATCCCAATGAAATAATAGGGAAGCTGCTAACAGGTGAACTGGAGGCAGTGATAGAGTCACATAATATATGGCGGTGCGTCGATTGCTATACCTGTTATGAGCTCTGCCCCCAGAAAATGGGCATGAATAAGATATTTGACAAACTAAAACATATTGCTATTGAAAGAGGAAAAAGCCCTCAAGGTTTTGCAGCAAGTATTGAGATGTTCCAGAAAGATGGGCGGCTTGGTGAGCCGACATCAGTAAGAAAGAAATTGAAACTCCCTGAACCTCCAAAGAGCGGGGCAGAGGATTTGAAGAAATTATTGCTTATAATACAAAAAGGAGAAGAAAATGAAGTGTGATGGAATACCATCCGGATGTGCGATATCAGGATTGATGAGCGAAGAAGGAAGACGCGTTGACGGCAGTGTTATAATTAAATCCATTGCCTGCATGCACGACCGTTCGAACGGGCTTGGCGGAGGCTTTGCAGCTTATGGCATTTATCCAAAACGAAAAGACATGTATGCATTCCACATGATGTATGATAATGCGCAGGCCAAAGAGAACACTGAGGAGTTCTTTAAGAATTACTTCAATGTTGATAAGGATGAAGCCATCCCTACACGCAGGCATAACGGTGTTTCAAATCCCCCGATACTCTGGCGATATTTCCTTGAAGTTCCGGAGAACAAGCTTGAGTTCCAATCTGAAAGGGATTATGTTACAAAAACGGTCATGAAGATCAATTCCGATATTGAAGGTGCTTTTGTGGCGTCAAGTGGTAAGAACATGGGCGCATTCAAGGGTGTAGGTTATCCTGAAGATATTGGTGAATTCTATAAACTTGAGGAATACAGCGCTTATATATGGACATCACATGGAAGGTTCCCAACAAATACACCGGGCTGGTGGGGCGGTGCTCATCCATTTACGCTTCTTGATTGGTCCGTTGTTCACAATGGTGAGATCTCTTCATATGGGATAAACAAGCGCTATCTTGAAATGTTCGATTATAAGCTTGAATTAAGAACGGATACTGAAGTTATCGCGTATCTTTTTGATCTCCTTGTCCGGAAGCATAAGCTCCCGGTTGAAAAAGCCGTGCAAGCATTGGCCGCAACTTTCTGGAAAGATATCGACCGCATGGAGCCGGAGCAGAAAAAAGTTGCAATGGCTCTGCGGCAGGTATATGGAAGTACTCTCTTAAACGGTCCCTTTAGCATTATCCTCGGCCACAGCCGGGGAATGATCGGGTTGAACGACAGGATCAAATTAAGACCTATGACTGCTGCACGGAAAGACGATATGCTATACATGGCATCCGAAGAATCAGCAATTCGCGAAATAGCGCCAGACCTTGACGAAGTCTGGAGTCCCAGGGCCGGGACGCCTGTTTTTGGGAAATTAAGACATGAGGTGGAATAATGGAATCACAGCTTCCCGCAGAATTTATTGTAAATGTTGATCATGAAAAGTGCAGGAAATGCAAGCGGTGTGTGATAAACTGCAGCTTCAGCGCCATCGAATTCAAGGATAAGGTCATACCGAACAGCAAGCAATGCGTTGCATGTCACAGGTGTGCTACTTTCTGCCCGGAAAGTGCAATCACGATCACTGAAAATCCTCTTGATTATAAATATGGATACAATTGGACGCCTGAGATAAGGAAAAATATCCTGAAACAGGCTGAAAGCGGGGGTATCGTACTGACAGGTATGGGAAATCCCAAGCCTTACCCTATCTACTGGGACCACATGCTTATTGATGCATGCCAGGTGACGAACCCATCAATTGATCCCTTGCGTGAGCCAATGGAGCTTCGGACCTATCTTGGCGCAAAGCCTGAATCGCTCGAATTTGAGGGCGAGGGTTCAAATATTAGCCTTAAAACCGAACTTGCGCCGCAGGTGAAACTGGATATCCCCATTGTGTTCGCTGCGATGTCATATGGCGCCATCAGCCTCAATGCCCACAAGGCACTTGCAATGGCAGCAAGGCGCATGGGAACGCTTATGAACACAGGCGAAGGCGGTCTTCATGAAGATCTTGAGGGCTATACTGACAGGATCATCGTCCAGGTAGCATCGGGGCGCTTTGGTGTCACGAGTAAATACTTAAACAACAGTGCATTAGTTGAGATAAAGATCGGACAGGGTGCAAAACCAGGAATAGGCGGACACCTTCCAGGTGAAAAAGTCGGAGAGGATATCTCTAAAACCCGTATGATCCCTGTGGGCACCGATGCGCTTTCCCCTGCGCCACATCATGATATTTACTCAATTGAAGATCTTTCGCAGTTGATATATGCAATAAAAGAAACTACGGATTATAAGAAACCTGTATCGGTCAAGATCGCAGCAGTCCATAACGTGGCTGCGATCGCAAGCGGCATCGTAAGAGCCGGCGCGGATATCGTTATGATAGACGGATTCCGCGGCGGAACAGGAGCTGCGCCGATGATAATCAGGGATCATGTAGGTATCCCTGTGGAACTTGCTCTTGCTGCTGTTGATGACAGGTTGAGGCAGGAAGGTATACGCAATCGCGCCTCTATCCTTGTTGGCGGAAGCATCAGGCAGAGCGCGGATGTGGTAAAAGCGATAGCTCTTGGAGCTGATGCATGTGTCATAGGTACAGCCTCTCTTATCGCGATGGGATGCCGCGTGTGCCAGAAATGCTATACAGGCAACTGTGCATGGGGTATTGCGACGCAAAAACCTGAACTTGTGCGCCGACTGAATCCCGAATTGGCGGCTGACAGATTGTGCAACCTGCTTACAGCATGGGGTCATGAGATCCAGGAAGTTCTGGGATCACTTGGAATAAATGCGATAGAGTCGCTGCGTGGAAGTCGTGAACGCCTGCGCGGTGTTGGACTTAACCAGGAGGCGCTGGATATTCTGGGTATTAAACATGCTGGCATAGGGCAGTGATTTTTATGAGAATAAACGCAAAAGGCATGCATTACAGGCCAATGAATAAAATCATCCGGGACGCTGTCGCCGCAGGCGAGAAGGAATTTGAGCTTGATAACATAGGCGGGCAGAGGTATATCGGCGCCGGGTTGAACGAGAACGTGAAGATCACTATTAACGGTACGCCGGGTAATGATCTGGGGGCCTTCATGAACGGGCCAAAAATAATTGTTAATGCGAATGGACAGGATGGCATTGCCAACACAATGAACGCAGGCGAGATAATAGTACATGGCAACGTGGGCGATATTATCGGCTACGGCATGCGCGGAGGAAAGCTTTACATCAAAGGTGATGTCGGATACCGTGTTGGCATCCACATGAAGGAATACAAGAAGCAGGTCCCTGTCATAATTGCAGGAGGAACTGCAGGCGACTTCTTCGGTGAGTACATGGCCGGCGGATTAATGATCCTTCTTGGCATGAACGGAAAAAGCCCTCTTGTTGGCGATTATGTTGGAACCGGTATGCATGGCGGCGTGATGTATATACGCGGGACAGTTGATCCATACCATCTCGGAAAAGAAGTGAACTGCCTTGAGTTAAATGAGGACGATGTGAAGCTCATTGGCGGATATCTCAAGGAGTACTGCGAATATTTCGGGTTTAATTATGACGAGGTCATGAGCGGGAAGTTCACAAAGCTTGTGCCGCTGTCGTTGAGGCCGTATGGGAATTTGTATGTGTATTGAGGAAGATACGATCGTATTTTCCTAAAACGCTGCCAGCAGGCGTCGAAATTAAGGTATGGGTTGTGACAGGAGACGATGTGCGTTCCCGTACATCCATATGTAACCGGCGTTTTTTTGTATCCCCTTCAAATTAAATGGTAAATCAAAAATCACGAAATCTTTGCTAATGCATCATTTTCGGGAGTAATACTAAAGCAGAGTCTATGGCGTCAATAAACCGTTGGATTGGCGTCATGAAAGTCCAACTTTCAAAATATCTAAATGTTTGATTTAAGTTATAATATCAGCGAACCCTTACAACAAGAGTTCGTTAGAGTTCGGTGCGACAAGAAGCTA
>Ga0172443_1129_pt1 | contig 10679 bp, 10 predicted proteins | sample MayberryNE_Catta_6_FD_114741 | JGI IMG/M metagenome (GOLD analysis project Ga0172443, IMG submission 114741) | reverse complement strand
TCGATCTTTTTTCTTTTGACCCCTTTATCGAGAGCGCCTAATACCTTATATAACTCATAATCATCGTATTCCTGAATCATTCTCATGCAACCATCAATAGTCTCTGGGTAGCATACTATTTTGTTTAGAAGAAACTTGCCTATTTCATAAGGAATGTTTTCGTTAATCTTAACGCCATACGGCTTCCCTAATTCATGGCCTTCAACAAAGTCATTAGTGTTGAAGATACTTATGCTTTTAAGTAGATCATAACGTGGAAAAACTAATAAATCACCGAAAACAGAAAGATACCTCAGCGCCTCATGTGGGTTAATTGTCATAAGAGTCTCTATTTCATCAACTAGTTCCAAATAACCCGCTATTTTTAGACCAGCATAGGCATAAAATAATCTAGATAAAATCATGTTTTTATTTTTCGTTGGTGATACATTATTAATAAAACGAGTAAAACCTAAATCAGACAATGTCTCAAACTCAATTTCACTTTTTCTTAAAGTTTCGTCTCCAATTAACGATCGAAAACTGTTCAAAGCAGTCGGAGGTTTTAACTCATTCAATAACGGCTCAAGAAAATCAAGGTTCTTAAGAGATGTCGGGTGTCCTTGTATCATAAATTGTATTCTTCCAGTATCTTTGACTAAATCGATCATTCTATCGAAATTATAGGAAGTGAATCCAACTGATTTTTGATATGCGTCATCAAACTCTTTTCTATCGTGAAAAGGATATAAATTAATCATGGTTGAACCATATAAAGGAATACAACCCCAAATTTTATTTAAACTTACTGGAGATGCAATTGGCTCTTTTAACTTAACAAATCTGTCTTTAGGAGGGTAAATTTCATCTTTTGAAACTTTCCCCTCTTTTAATCTTTTTAAAAATCTATTTCTTTCTTCTGTTTCTTTTGCACTGTAATCCTGCAGGAACTCCTCAAAGCTACTCATACTTATCTAACCAAGTTGTATCTCTACTCTATAAATATCTAATGAACTGCTTAATGTTAGTGATATTTATCCCATTAATCTCCCTGCCACTTCCTCCACCGTCACAAGCACCTGCTCCCCGGTCTTCATATCCTTGAGCGCCACCTTCCCTGCATCAAGCTCGTTTTTCCCCACGATAACCACATGACTTGCGCCAATCGTATTGGCATAGGAGATCTGGTCTTTGAACTTACGCCCCATCACGTCGACGTACGTTGAAACGTGCTCTCTTAGCTTATTTGCTATGATTATTGCTTCTTTTCGCGTGTCCTCGAACGAGACTATCACAATGCGTTTGGGTGGTTGGGGATTTACCTCACAAATCTCCATGATCCTGTCAAACCCGATACCATATCCGGTTGATGGCGTGTCCTCGCCCCCAAAAAGCGCCGCAAGGCGGTAAGAACCGCCGCCACACACCTGGTTCTGGGCCCCAAGCCCTTCGCAATAAATCTCAAACACCATGCCTGTATAATAATCAAGACCTCTTGCGATCCCAAGGTCAACCTGGTATTCCAGGCCATACACATCCAGGAGATCAAGAAGCGCTTTGAATTGCGATATCGCATCGATGTCTCCAACAAGCTCACGCGCCTCATGCACTGCATTTTCACCATGTAATCCAATCAACCGGAACAATTTGCCCCTCATATCATCAGGTGCATTGATCTCATCGAGAAATTCCTCAAGGCCTGAATCATCTTTCTTATCCACAAGCCTCATGATCTTGCCCTGGTGTTCAGGCCCGATATCTTTTAAAAGAGCCCGCACTATTCCCAGATTTCCCACATGAAGATCTCCACTGACACCTGCACTTTTTAGCATTTCAACTGCAAGCGCTATTACTTCTGCATCAGACTCAGGCTTTGCGCTTCCGATTATCTCAACCCCGAACTGGAAAAACTCACGGAAACGTCCTTTCTGGGGGCGCTCATATCTGAAGCAGTTATCAAAATAAAAGAATTTCAGGGGCTTTGGCGACCTCTGGAGCTCTTCCACATACATCCTGACTACCGGGGCTGTCAGTTCAGGACGGAGCGCTATCTCGCGGTCACCCTTATCCTTGAAATTATATATTTCACCAAGTATCCCTTCACCGGATTTTAGCGTAAAAAGCTCTATATGCTCAAATGTCGGGGTTTTTATCTCCCCGTATCCCCAGTGTGTAGCGACCTTGCGCAACTTATTTTCAATATATCTGCGCTTAATCATTTCTTCTGGCAGGAAATCACGCGTGCCTCTGGGTTTCTGGAGCTCCATTAATATTCTTCCTTTTGCCTCGAATACAGCTTTGATATTAATAAATCTGTATGTTTTCCACCTTTCAACTTCCCAACAAAGATACCTGAAAATTTAAGAAATAGCAACAATTAATACTTCTTACTGTATTACAGATAAGTCATGGGGATAAAAGAAACAATAAAAAAAATAAAGGAAAGCGATAATTTCTGGGTTGGGCTTTTTCGGGATTTTTTATTTGTGCTTATAGTGGTTGCGATTTTTGCTTCGATCTCTTACATTGCCCTTGGCCGTTTTTTCCCGATGGTAGCAGTGGAAAGTAAAAGCATGGTCCCCCATCTGAATATAGGAGATATAATTTTTATTGAAAGCTCGGACCGCTCGAAAATTATAACATATGAGGAAGGTCAAAAAACAGGATATTCATCTTTTGGTTATTACGGTAATGTAATTTTATACATACGGTCCGGAAATAAGGAGAGAACTCCCGTTATTCATCGAGCCATGTATTACGTCAATGAAGGTGAACCTATGTGGCCGGGCGGACCTCCTGCTCCCTATGCGGGTTATATTACAAAAGGAGATAATAACAATACAAATCCAATATATGACCAGCAGGGAAGCATAAGTTATTTGCAGCCGGTCAAGAAGGAATGGGTAATTGGTGTCGCCCGTTTTAGACCAATACCTTTAATCGGGTGTGTTTCACTCACCATGAGAGGAAACTTCGCATGTTTTAATCAGTAATGTGTATAATTCTGGACTTGAATCCGTATTAATAAGGACAAGTCTTAATATGATAACCGATATTATCTCAAACTGTTTATGGATATAAAAAACATAGTAAAATATTTTAAAGAAAGTGACAGTTTCTTTGCAGGACTTCTGCGTGACCTGATCTTTGTACTTACAGTTGTAGTTATTTTTGCCTCGGTTTCAAAGATCGCATTGGGATTATATACACCAATGGTAGCAGTAGAAAGCGGAAGCATGATCCCTCATATCCAGATCGGCGACATCATATTTGTTGAAAGCATCAATCGCACGGAAATAATCACAAATGAAGAAGGTAAAAAGATCAATTATATGTCTTTTGATGAATATGGCGATGTCATCTTATACAAACCACGCGGGGTTGAGGGAGTTACACCAATTATCCATCGAGCAATGTATTATGTTAACGAGAGTGAGCCCATGTGGCCTGGAGGGCCTCTTGCCCCGCATGCCGGCTACATTACAAAAGGTGATAACAAAAGAACCAATGCTGCATATGACCAGCAAGGCAGTATAAGCCACCTGCAGCCTATTAAGAAAGAATGGGTGATCGGAAAAGCAAGATTTGGCAGGGTACCATTGCTCGGTTGTATTTCGCTTATTCCCAGAGGGAATTTTGCATGTTTTAAGTAAAAGTAATAAAAAATGAGATGATTTCAGGCATACAACTTTGTCTGGTTGGGTAGCTTGAAATCTTCCAGCGGTTTTAACCTGTAATCTTCAAATAAAACTCGTTTAGTGCTTTCGGAAGGGACGCTCAAAGAGATTTCTTTGGTCCTTCCGTACCTTCCTTTACTTACAACAGTTGCATTCAGGATACCCATCATATCAAGTTCGGATATCAAATCCGTAACCCTTCGCTGGGTCAGGATTTCTATTCCTATCAATCTGCACATCTGCTTGTAAATATTATACGCTTCGCCCGTTGTGAGGTTACTGTCACCATTGTATCCGAGAAGGACCACACTCAATAGAACAAGTTTGGACTGGCTTGGCAAAGTCCTTACTACCTCCACTATCCTGTCTATTTCTATTTTCTCCTGGGCCTGTTTGACATGCGCTTCAAGTACCTTACTCGACTTTATTCGTTCTGCGATCTCTCCTGATACCCGCAAAAGGTCCAGTGCACGCCTTGCATCTCCATGCTCCTGAGCTGCGTAAGCAGCACAAAGAGGGATAACAGTCTCTTCCAGTACCTGGGGTTTAAATGCCATCTGTGCTCTCTGGTTAAGGATATCCCTTATCTGGTTTGCATCGTAAGGAGGGAAAATAATCTCTTCTTCGCCCAGTGAACTTTTAACCCTTGGATCAAGGAATTCTGTGAATTTAAGATCGTTCGTGACACCGATAAGACTGACTTTTGATTTTTTCAAGTCCGAATTTATCCTGGTAAGATTGTAAAGAACATCGTCTCCTTTGCATACGAGCTTATCAACCTCATCAAGTATTATTATCGCTATGCGTTTATCCACGTCAAGAGCGTTCTTTAGTTCAGAATATACCTGGTCAGTCGGCCACCCTGTCATAGGAATGTCTTTCTCGAAATGCCGCGCAATGGATGCCAGCAAACGATATTGCGTATCCACAACTTCACAGTTAATATATACAACAACACATGGAATGTCATGCGTTTCACTTGTTTTCTCAAGTTCTCTACCTACGTGTTTTGCTACAGCGGTTTTACCTGTTCCGGTCTTTCCGTATATCAGGATATTAGAAGGGGTTTCGCCCCTTAAGGCTGAAACTAATATTGTAGCCAATCCTTTTACCTGATCGTTCCTATGCGGAAGATAATCCGGAGTATATGTAGATCTCAGTACTTCTCTATTCTCAAAAATCGTTGCACGCATCAACATGTCTTCGAAAATACCATTTATTGGTGATTTTTTTGTCTCCATCCTTCAACCTCGCAGATTACTCCAATGGAAGGATAGGTATTAAGAGTAATGGTAACAACCCCTCTATTTCAATTGGAAATGCTAATGTCTGGAAGAAATCCGTATACATAAAAGATGCCATAATATATCGTTTTATTAATGATATATATCATAATGTACGTGATGTAAGTAAAATTTTATCCTTCAGACCCCATTGTTTCCACTGGAAAGCGTGTAAACCCACCCCATTATTTCGTGTGGAGATTTTAAAAAAACGATTGTGATTATTTTTTTTTAAAATTTTAAAAAACCGATGTGACTCAGTTATGATCTAACTATATATAAAGATTTCTATCATTGCAAAAAATATTTCTAATTATTACAAAAATAATCAATTAAAGAAAACTAATCAATTAAAGTTAATTCTAATTTGCAAATCTCCAGTAGAAACAATAGGGTAGGTAGAAATCATAACGAACGGTAAGATAAATAAGATAAGTTAAGCGTTAAGACGCACCCCAACTGCATTAGAGCTGTGAAGCATATACGATAAAGATTAAAAGAATAAATAGACTCACCGGTCAACAGGAATTGACTCCAACTTACTTGATAATCCCCATATTAATGTTCTTGTATGTATTGGAATATTCGGGTCATTCCCTATATCATCAAGATTTGATATCACAATTGCTGCCCTTTTTGATATTGGTTGTTTTTCATTAGAGAGAACGTTTTTTATATTATCTGCTGAGCGTCTGATGTTTCTTGGGACAGAATCATCACTGATTATCCTGTCAAGCACTTCAGTACATTGTTTTATAATTTCGCTAAGATTTTCCGACACAGTTATCACCACGTGGTATAAATATGAAACAAAAACTGTAATTAAAATTATTGCTTGAAAAGACTTTCGGTGATATTATGGTTGGCAAAGACTCGGATGATAATATCCAAAAAATAACAAAACTCCTTGAAAAAGGAGGAACAATGCTGGCAACACATCATGAGTGTGGAGCTCCGATGTTTCGGTATCAGGGAAAAATTATATGTCCGGTATGTGATTCCCAGGAAAAAAAGCAAATTGTTGAGCTGCAGGAAACAAGAATAACTGAAACTGAAAAACAGCAGACAGATCGGATAAAGCAAGACGAGAAGATCAACTATATAATCATAAATAAAGTTCGTGAGCTGACAGCAAGTCTTGAAAACGAAGCAGAGATCGCAAGGATAAAGGATAAAATGGAATGCATCGAGCAGGGTTTAAAGATATTAAAATTGCTGCGTGAACAGGAATGGGAATAGGAACAGTACTAACCCACAATATTAACGATCGTATTTCGGGTGATAAAGAGATTAAAAGATGATTGTTCCACGTTCTCGCGTACGAGAGTGCCGGATATCTCGATTATATCCCCATAACCCGCATCAATAAGCGCCCTGTTATTTTCACTCATATGATATACAGGCATTACAGCATAGCATGGGAATGAAGCTGTGCCGTCGCATATCTTGAACACAAAAGTCTTCTCATCGCCGAGATTTCCGGACATAACCGATACTGCAACATTTATATGTTTCTTGATATGTTTTTTGAGATTTGATAGAGCCATGATCTTTCCCTTTGCTCGATAAGCATGTTTAGTAAGTCTGTCTCTCCTTAATATGACAGATGAAAATTTCATATCTGTATTCAAATACCTGTAAGAATCTGCTGTATCTGCGATCTTTTCCATGAAGCTTGGCACCTTAATGTTCCCAGGCTCCTGGAAACTCCAGCAGTTAATACCGCTGCATAATCTTCCCCATATAAAAGAGCAGGGACTATAGACATTAAATCCTTTTTTGATCAAAGCATGCTGGCTAATGCGCAGAGCCTTTGAATTATCAAGGTCAGCAGGCTCAATAATTATTAGTGTGGGATTTTTGCTCACTGAAGCGATCCTTTCCACAACATCAGCACGTTCATGAGGAAGCGATCTTAACTCAGCCAGGACATTTGAGAATATCATAAGGTCGACATCCCCGGGAACAGGCGCGGTTTCAACAGGTGAATGCACAGGCTCATCAATTGTTATATTTGAATTCAATATATTCGCATTACCGCTTAAGAGAAAGCCGGATGTGAGTTCCCTGTAACACCTGATATTTTCCAGCTCATGCTCTATCGAACCTATCCTGATATTGAGTTTAACATCCATTTTATTCCTGGAATAAATATCCTGGAGTTTCCTTAAGAAATCAAGTGTGCTGAGTGTAATTGTCCCGGGACCTGAACCAACGTCAACAATGCTCATTTTGTTCATAAGTACTCCACCCTTGAATAATTCAAGTAACAGGTACTGATACTGGCAGAAATATACAGGAAAATGATAGAGAAGATAGGATATGACCCTTATCATGGGGTACCGGGGTTCTCCTTTCACTTTCACTTTTTCTTTTCCTTTCCCTTCCCCTTTCCAGTATTCCTCTTTCTGCTTCACAATATTCTCGCGGATCTGCGTCGCAGTTTCTCCTTTGTGCCAGTTCTTTCCGCAGGATCTTTCTATATAAGCCTCAATCAATTTTTCCATGGAAAGAGGCAATCCCGGATTCTTAAAAAACTCCTCAAGTTCACTGACGATCCCTTCGTCAGAAGGCAGCGGGCCCTTTACCAGTTTTGTACATTTATAGTCGGCGCTGCAAAAAAGATCAAGGTCATAAAAATGCGGTTTTAGAATTGCATGCAGTTCTTTTTCTTCGTATTTCCTGCTAAGGTACTGGTTCATCTCCAGAAGTGTAAACTCAGAGCGGGAGGAGGCGAGGTATTTTGCAAGAGAGAGGATTTCGGTGGTCATGGGTTCACACAAAATAGAAACAATTAATACTTCTTATAATAATCTAATATATAAGAGTAATATAAGAGAATTGTGCAGGGGTTATCATGGGTTCAATCAACTGGAAAGTATATTTTATTTTAATAAGTTTATGTATAATCATATCTTCAGCAAATGCCGTAGCTATCGACTATCCGGATGAGCGACCTTCGATTGAATCCGGAAAAAAAATATATCTCTCCAACTGTGCTGGATGCCATGGTGAAAAAGGGGATGGATCAACTTTTCCTGGCGCTTCCAATTTCACAGACAGCGAAAAGATGATCACCTCCAATTCGTCAATATTTTTTGATGCGATAACAAATGGAATTCCAGGAACTGCTATGCCATCTTTTAGCAAACTTCCAAAAAAAGACAGATGGGATGTTATAGCATATCTCTGGACTTTCTGGATCGACAGGCAATCAGCAGAAAATGGGAAAATGATCTATGAGAAAGACTGTGCAGGATGTCACGGCATGCTGGGAGATGGATATGGTTTTCCCGAAGCTTTTGATTTTACGAATTTGAGCCAAACAGCATCAAAGCAACCATCCGTTTTCTTTGATCGTTTAACCCAGGGTATGCCCGGGACATCTATGCGTTCATGGGAGAGCGACCTGACTGAAAATGAACGCTGGGATGCCGTAAAATATCTATTCACGTTTCAATTCAGTGATTATCAGCTCACAGTACCTCAAATTACTCAGCCTCAAATTACTCCCGCGCTAACAAAACCTCAATACCATGGGAAGGAATGGTATAATACAACAGGCGGTGGTGCAATAATTTTAATTTCAGCAGGATTGGCGATTTTTATATTATATCTTTTTATAAAGGGGCTTAAAGAATGATCTTATTTTAATAAGCACAATAAAAATAAAAGTTGAAAGAAATGATATAAATAAGGAGATTTAAAATGAATTCCACGACATATAAAGAGCGTTTGAAAAAATGCAGCAGCCTTTTGGAAAAAGAGGGGCTTGATGCATTACTTCTTGCAAAACCGGCGAACATGTTCTATCTTACCGGAGATGGGCGCCTGTGTTCTTTTGCCATGATAACACAGGATGGAAAAGTCGTACTTGGAGTGCCAAAGACAGATATTGAAGATGTAAGGGAACTTGCAGTTTTTGACCATATAGCGGGATTTGATGATGAAGTGGGAATGATCCATTCGATAGCTCACTATTTCAAGGACTTCGGTATAAATAAAGGAGCAGTGGGTCTTGAGTATACTTTCCTGACACAATCCATGATGGGGATGCTGACCCATCCGCATGCCAAACCAAAAGATATCTCTGTAAAGGACTGCACTCATATCATGTCAGAACTCCGGATGATCAAGGATAAAAAAGAAATAAAATTAATAAAAGGCGCTGCTGCGGCTGCGGACTTCGGGATGAAGGCAGCTATGGAGTCTATTAAACCCGGCATGACAGAATCAAATGTAGCTGCCAAGGCCGAATATGCGATGCGTGAAGCTGGCGCCGAAGAGTTCTGGCGGACTTATGTTTGCTCAGGTCCTCGAACCAATATTGCCCACGGCCTTCCAACAAACCGGAAAATCCAGACCGGTGACCTTGTGATGATCGATATTCATCCTATCGTTAATGGATATAGCGCTGATATGTGCAGGACGGTTTGTGCTGGAAAACCTGATGAAGAACAGCAGAAGGCCTATGATATATATCTTGAGGCGCAGCAAGAAACCATCAAGAAAGTAAGATCAGGCGCCGATATAAGTGATCTTGAGGAAACATTGCATGCTGTTATTCGGGATGCAGGGCATGGTGAACATATTTTCGGTCCTCCCATACATGGCGTAGGGATTGAATTCGAAGAAGCGCCTCTTCCGCCAGGTCATGCTTTCTTCCATGGGGAAAAAGAAGCTTCGCCTCTTGAAGCTAATGTTGTTCTGGCAATTGGGAATTGCGGATTATATACTGGAAAGTTCGGGGTGCGAGTAGAAGATACTGTTGTTGTTGGGAAGGAAGGACCGGAAATATTGACATCATATAGGTGGAAACTTGAAATTTAGAGGCATATATGCAAAATATAGCGAGTTAATAAACTAAAATCCAGGATGTGAAGTTATGTTTGTAAATATTATTCAATTCCCACCTGTTAGAACGGGTTCAGAAAACAAATGATGCAGAAATGAATTACGCAACTGACTCCTCGCAGGAATTCCCCTGATAAACATGTTCAGGCAAAAGAAACATGGAGCTGCTGCCAGAGCACAGCTTACTGAGTTATTCAATGATGAGCTGGGCCTGATTGCTGCGCTCATAGGAACGTTGTTCATTATGCGGGGTCAATATATTGCTGACCCGATTGCCTCTATGGTAGTTGCTACCATAATAGCTTATAACGCCATGGGGCTGTTCAGGGAAAACTTAAGCTTCTTGCTGGGACGTTCACCCGGGCCTGAATTGTTGAAAACGGTGGAAAGTCTTGCTCTTTCGGTAGAAGGCGTAATGGGAGTGCATGAAATACGCGCTGAGTATATCGGGCCTGATACTATTCATATGGGAATGCACATCGACGTGCTAAAAGGGACTCCCATTGAAGAGGCAGCCCGCATAGCAGAGGAGGTACGAATCCGGGTGCATGAATCTATAAAAGGCGGTTATTGTTTCATTCATATGGATGCAGGAATAGAAAAATGAAGGCAAAAATGCCTTCACTGATTTTTCCTTTTTCTTAAATGATATCCTGCGGTTCCAACAACGACAATAGCGATCAAGCCGCCAAAAATCCCGGTCACAGGCAGGGTTGGAGCCGCCGGATCAACAGTTATCGGGACTGTGCGCCTGAATATTACCACGTTGTTCTTTTCATCGATTCCTCTTAATTCAACATCAAGGAGATATTTCTTGGCTGCAGCGTTCTTATCGACTATAACTCTGAGCACAGCATCGCCGCTGTCATTTTTTTCAAGTTTTCCT
>Ga0172443_1128_pt1 | contig 10831 bp, 10 predicted proteins | sample MayberryNE_Catta_6_FD_114741 | JGI IMG/M metagenome (GOLD analysis project Ga0172443, IMG submission 114741) | reverse complement strand
CCTCCAATTTTTCACAATCCATGAATATTACCTTGAAGCCTTTTTCAGGTTTATCATACATCCTGCATAATATTCCTGATTTCCCAAATCGACGAGGACCGATTAAAAATATATCATGTTCATCCGCAATATTCCACATGTCTTTGATCAAATCTTCACGGTCATAGAAATTTTCATCTCTTGGAATGGAACCAACTATCTCTTTTATCATGAATTTATTCCTCTGTTAAGTAATATTCAGTTAATGTTATGCGACTGTTTTGTTATGCTTCATATTTGTCGCATACATTTATAAGTTTTTCGATGATTGGAATGACGTAAATAATTTTATCATCATTTAGTTCCAAAACTTACTCTTATCTTACCGCCTGTCATAATATCATGTAAAGAGATTATTTCATGTTCCGATCAAAACATCCGAGGGATATATTTAACGAGATAAAATGGAGATTCGATCTTTCAAAATGCATGATTTATTATATCCACAGGGGTGCTCCGGGAGATATAAAAGTAGTAAACGGCGGCATGATAAAGAGTATTGAAAAGTCATTTCTGGTTCTTCAGGGAATTGTGGAAGATGCATATATTCCATACCACAGGGTAACCAGGATAGATTATGAAGGAAAAACAGTCTTCGATAGAAAATCCTTAAAAAAACCTGATCCAAATATAATTATAAGAGATATAAACCAAAACATTTAAAACTATATAATACCCTAATTAGCGTGGTGAAAATATAATGAGTAATAAAGATTCGAAGGTTCCTATTCTTATTGTGATCGCGGTGGCCGTCATCCTGATTGCAGCCGGTGGTTATTATATCCTGGGTGGTAAAATTACCCCTGGTAACACCGGAGAAGTAAATAGAACAACTCCTGCGCCAACAGCAGCAGAGACAGCAGTAGCAGGACAAGGGACACCAGGAGCAACCCCGGCTGGAACTTCTGCCGTAGTAACAGCTCCGGCAAGAGTTGAAACGATCAAATGCGAGTTATGCCATACAGAACCGCAAAACTTACAACCCCATGTAAATGGAGGAAGGCTCTGTGTGACATGCCACGGAAGCCAGGTGCATAATATCCATATAGGGCCAGGCACAGTTGGTCTGGATTGTAATACCTGTCATGGTTCCCCGCCAAAGATACCTGTCGTTGATAAATCTGCAGATGGACCTGGCCATTATTCAGTCTGTGAAAATTGCCATGCTGCACCGCCAGATTCACTTAATCCAAGTTTCGGCAATCTCATAACAGTCCACCTTTCAAGATCAAAGTATTGCACCAACTGCCATGGAACCGACATCGGTGTCATTCATGCAGAAAAATTGGCAAATGCGACCTCACAATAAATAAAAGGGCCAACACCCTTTTATTTTTTGTTATTTTTAATTTTATGTTGTTTTATTAATATGACCTATTTTGAAGATTTTGCAAAAGTATGCAGCGCGATAGAACATATTTCGGGTTCTCTTGAAATTACCACGAATGTTTCGAATTTCCTTAAAGAAGTAAGTGATGAGGAGCTTCCGATTGTTACACGTTTCATTATGGGGCATGTGTTCCCTGTATGGAGCAATAAAGAACTTGGCCTTGGCCCTAATCTTCTATACTCAGCAATATCCAGAACATCATCATTGCCAGTAAAACGAATTGAAGAACTTATCAAAGAAACAGGGGATGTGGGACTGGCTTTAGAAAAAGCGATCCTGTGCGGCAAAACCCATCTCAGTTTCTTTTCCGAAAGCGAGCAGCTTTCCATCAAAGAAGTATATCTACGGTTTGAAAAGATATCGGAATTGAGTGGAAAAGGTTCACAGGACGCTAAAATAAAAAATCTCCAGTATCTATTCAGCCAGGCCAAACCCACAGAAATCGTTTATCTTTCACGGTTATCGATCGAGGAGATGCGTATCGGCGTGGGTGAAGGGATAGTTCGAAATGCAATAGCAGAGGCATTTGGTGTACCTTCTGAACTTGTCGAGCGTGGAATTTTGCTGACAAATGATTTAGGTCTTGTCGCAATTACCGCAAAAAAAGAAGGAAAAGAGGGACTTATTAAGCTTGGAGTTATGATTAACCGCCCACTGAGAATGATGCTTGCGCAAATTGGTCCTGGTATTAATGAAACTATAAAAGAAATGGGGCTTGTAGCAGTGGAATGGAAATATGACGGCGCACGCGTCCAGATCCATAAGAACGAAAATGACATTACGATATATTCACGAAAACTTGAGGACGTTACTTCTTCGCTGCCGGATCTTGTAAAATCCATAAGAACAAATGTATTGACAAATTGTGTCATTCTTGATGGTGAAGCCGTAGCTATCGGAAAAAATAACAGGCCGAAGCCATTCCAGGAAATACTCAAGCGCTTTCGCAGGAAATATGATGTCTCAACCACTGCAATTGAAATCCCTTTGTACCTTAATCTTTTTGATATCCTTTATCTAAATGGTGATAGTCTTATCGATATCCCATTGATCAAGAGGCGGGAAAAGCTTGAGGAAGTTTGTGATAAGAGTGTTGTTGCAAAACAGATAATAACCGATGATCCGGCAGTTGTTGAAAGTATTTATAATGAAGCGCTTGCTGCGGGGCATGAAGGTGTAATGCTTAAAAATCCCGGATCATCCTATTCTCCCGGAAAACGGGGAAAGAACTGGCTCAAATTAAAACCCATCATGGAGACACTTGATCTTGTTGTTATCGGGGGAGAATGGGGGGAAGGAAGACGGACTAAATTCATTGGTTCGTATTTACTGGCCTGCCGTGATCCTGATACGGAAAAACTCCTTCCAATCGGACGGGTAGCGACAGGTATTACAGATGAAAAACTGCAAGACCTCACAAAATTATTCAAGGACCTGATAATTTCAGAAAATGGAATTCATGTGGATATTGAGCCAAAAATCGTTTTTGAAGTGGCTTTTGAGGAAATCCAGAAAAGCCCTAATTATGGATCAGGATATGCGCTTCGTTTTCCAAGGCTTGTCAATGTGAGAACCGATAAATCAATAGAAGACGCTGATTCAATAGAAAGGATCGAACAACTTTATATAGGGCAAAAGGGGAGATGAATTAAAGGTTTTTTATCAATTTCGATGGATTCGTGACCGTTGCTTTTTTCGCGCCTTTATCATCAAGACCAGCCCCCATAGCGATCTTAAATGCTGTTTCATCGTTAATCAGATCATACGGCGAATGTGAATCCGTATCTACGATAAGGTCTGCGCCAATTTCCTGCGCGATCCTTGCTACATGACCATTCGTCCTGTTGTGGCCGTTTCTTGATGTGATCTCAAGACATATTCCGTTTTCCTTTGCGGTCCTGGCGTCTTCAAGAGTAATAAAACCCGGATGTGCAAGAATATCAATATCAAGCGACACTGCGGCATGATTTGTTCCCTGAGGTACCGGCTCAACTGATGTCTCGCCGTGAACAACTATGACCTCGGCGCCCAGTTTTCTTGCCATCTTGACAAGACCGGGCATTTAAGAAGGAGGAACATGGGTTATTTCAACCCCTGAAAATATCCTGATGTTATAATCATCCTCCAGGCTCTTCACGTTGCCTACGCAAGAGAGGATATGTTCGATATTTGTATAATCAACATGGTCTGTTATTGCTATTGCCGTATATCCAAGAACAACTGCGCGGCGAACAAGTTCACTTGGTATGAGCTCTCCATCGCTAAAAGATGAATGTGTATGCAGATCGATCATTTCGGCCCCCGTGTCTTGCTTATATGCTGCGCGATCTGTTTTGTAATGACTGATTTTGGTCCTTTCTTATCAACAAGCACCCTTCCGCTTTTAACCCACCATGATTGCGGGTGGGCTTTATCGGATTCCACAACAGGAGCAAGATTCAATTCAAGAGCCGCTTTCTCTATCTCTTTTAATACAGGCGATTTTACAGAATCTTTCATGGAAAGAATCCGCCCTTCTCCCCTTGATTTTGTTGCATCAAGGTATATAGGCCAGATGACAAGCTTGGTTTTATCTTTTAACATTATATTCCTTTTATCTTTTTAAAAAGTAATAAGACTTTTCTCAAAATCGGAATATGGCTTTCATTACAGAAAAAGTCATTCCTGAAATTATCGCAGTTGCAGGAATTGTTAAGATCCAGGCACCAACGATCTTACGCGCGATACCCCACCTTACCGCAGAAAGTTTATCCGTAGCTCCTACGCCCATTATTGAAGAAGATATTACATGAGTGGTGCTTACTGGTATGCCGAATGCCGCCATGCTGGCAAGCACAATGCCGCCTGAAGTCTCGGCACAGAATCCCTGATAAGGTCTTAGTTTTGTGATTTTTTGGGCCATGGTTTTTACAATCCTCCATCCTCCTAAGAAAGTACCAAGTGAAATGGATATATGGGCTGCCAGTATTACCCATATCGGCACATTGAATGTTGTAAGAGAACCATACGCCACAAGCAGCACAGTAATAATTCCCATTGTTTTTTGAGCATCGTTCGTACCATGTGTGACAGAATAAAAAAAAGCTGAAAATAGTTGCAGGCGCTTAAAATATATGTTGATCTTGGAAGGAGCGACACGATAAAACGCCCTGATGACCAATGTTGTTAGTATGAACGCTGCGACCAGCCCGATGATCGGTGATATTACCATGAAGGCAACGACTTTTTCAACACCGACAGGATTTATGGAACTGCTGCCTATTGCGACTAATCCTGCACCTACAAGACCACCAACGAGTGCATGGCTGCTTGATGTGGGAAGCCCGTAATACCATGTGATCAGGTCCCAAACAACAGCTCCGACCAGCGCTGAAAATATAATGAATACGAGGATCTCTTTATCCTGAACAAGTTCAATTTTTATTATTCCTTTCCCTATGGTAGCAGCTATTGCGGTTGAAAAGAAAAGGGGCCCTATGAGATTTCCCACAGCAGCCATTCCAACTGCCCGAATCGGTGATAATACCTTGGTGGCGACTACTGTAGAGATCGCATTGGCTGAGTCATGAAACCCATTTATGAAATCAAAGAGCAAAGCCAAGACTATTGTAAAGATGATAAATTCCTGTAAGAATAGCAAAATATCACCTTTTAACTGTTCTTTACCACGATATCGCTTATTACGTTCGCAGCATCCTCGCATTTGTCAGTCGCAAACTCAAGCCTTTCATAGATCTCTTTTAATTTCATTATCTCGATAGCGTCTTTTTGCTTGAAAAGCAGGGCTACCGAAGATTTATATATATCATCTGCGACATTTTCAAGCCTGTTGACTTCAATGCATCTCTTTTCTATATCTTTCGGGTTCTTAATGTTTCGAAGCCCACAAATTGCAAGATTTAATTCAGTGGCCTGTTTTAAGATAACTTCAGCTAATTTTATCATGCTCTCTTCTGGTTTTTTGATCTCATAAAGGACAAAGCGTGCTGCTGTGCCATCAATATAATCAAGCACATCATCAAAAGCCGAGGCAAGAGCCGATATATCCTCGTGGTCGATAGGAGTTATGAATGTTTTATTCAATTCCTCAAATATCTCATGAACAAAATCATCTCCCTGGTGCTCGATATCCTTTATTTTTTGCTGCTTTTCCTTGATATTTTCATAATTATTAAGCATTTCAAGAAAAATCTTCGAACCATCCAGAACATTATTTGATTCGTTCTCCAGCATATTAAAAAAGTGTTTATCCTGTGGAATAAGCCATTCTTTCAGTCCCATAGTTCAATCTCCATTTTTGCATTTCTTTGTAATAATTCTTAATCTTAATGTTTTCTATTTTGTTCTATGGGGAGTGGTCTTTTGATATAATATAGGTTTTCCCAATAAAATATAGATGCTATAGAAAATCAGTATTTTTTGATGAAATCAAAATAATCCTTTTAAATTATTGAATCCCGTTTCAAATGCCAGCTTGAGTATATCAAGCGGATTTGTTATTCCAAGATAATGAACCATAAAAGGTATCGCCACAAAAGTTCCGGCCATACTTCCAAGATTAGCCAATCCTGCCACTAGAATGATACGGAATAACCTGTTCTGCATTAATTCAGTCATGGTATCAGCTTTCATTATTGTCTTAAAATCCTCTGTCGTGGGTGGACGAAAATGTGCTTCTACAAGACCAGCCAGCCAGCCTACTGCAAGGAAAGGGTGCAGGAAACCGAACCATGCCAGGCCAAAAGCGCTCAAAGCGGATAATGGATGACCCCGGGCAATAAGGACGCCAATGGCTGAAAGTATTCCCTGGGCTAAAAAAAGATATAGCATTGCTACAAGAATTTTCTCGAGGGGATAGCCCCCGAAAACCAGGAGAGCAAGCATCCCCACGATCATTACAATGATTGCAATAGTTATGGCTTTTAGCCAATTGAAACCTTTTTTCGGGATAGTTGAGAGTTCTCTTATGGAAGGTATGGTTTCAGGATAATTTAGATATTTCTGTATTCCCTGCCTGTGACCCGCACCAACAACTGCTACTACTTTTCCCTGGTTGGATAGGTCAATCAGGTTCTTTGCCATAAAGGCATCCCTTTCATCGATCAGGACGGTTGCCGCACTGGGGGCAAGTTTTCTTAATTCATCAACAAGCTGGGTCACAACATCCTCATTTGTAACAGTTTCCATATCAATTTGTTGCGATCCGAAACCAAGAGAAGCACCGACGAGGGAACCAAAAAGTTTCAATTTTTCAAAAAAGGACATTTTGTTCCAGAAACGTGTTAGTGTGAGCTGGATGTCCCTGTCAATGAGTGCGATCTTTGCCCCCGACTTTTCAGCCTGTTCAATTGCAGCCATCATTTCAGCGCCTGGCTTGACCCCTGTATCAGCGCCAATTTTTTTCTGTACATATGCAAGAAGCCAGTGAAGCATGAAATAATAGAATTTTCCTTCACTAAGAATGTCTTTAACATTGACATCTTTTACCTGTTCTTCACCCTTGATGGCCTGGAACCTGGCATTGTCAAGTTCAACGGCCACGATATCAGGTTTTTCACGTTCGATTACTTCATTGACTTCGGCAATACTTTTTTCAGAAACATGAGCTGTCCCAACAATAATTATACTTGCCCCGGATGCTGCCGGATTCTGTACATTAAAATTATAGTTTGCTTTATAAATGCCGTTATTCATGTTATTCCAGTAATTGTACAGACCTCAGGAGGTCTGTTCTTGAAACGATACCTATAATATTCTTATCCTGCGTTATAATTATTCTTCCTATATTATTTGTGGTCATAATTTTTAATGCTTTCACTGCCTCATCATCTTCCTTTATGCTGATAATCTCTTTGGTCATTATGTTTGAAACATTAATGGTTTTTCGCTCTTCCTTAGGAATATTTTGAACATCTGTAAAAGTTACTATACCTTTTATTTCTGTCCCATCCACGACAGGATATCCCATATGTTTGTGCTTGAACATGAAATCCACGAGTTCTTCCACAGTCATGCTGGAAGGGACGGTTTTTACATCCCCTGACATTATATCCTTAATTTTCATACCTTCAAGTGTAACACTGACCTGCGTGGATTTTTCCTCTTCCGACGCACCGATATATATAAAAAATGCGATGAGCATGAACCAGACCCCATCAGGAACAGTTATAAATCCGAAAATGCCCATCAATATTGCAAACATCTTTCCCACATATGCAGCAATATGTGTTGCTTTCATGTATGACATCCTGTCTGCAAGCGCTGCTCTTAATACCCTTCCCCCATCCATTGGAAATGCAGGAAGCAGATTGAAAACGCAAAGAACAACGTTAATATACCCTATCACCTCCATGAGTCGCAGATAAGGATTACTCATCGGTATATTGACCTTAAGAATTCCGTAAAAAATGATAAGTATTGAACCGATCAAAAGGCTGACAGCGGGTCCTGCCAGTGCCATCTTGAACTCTATTTTTGGATTCCTGGGGATATCCTCAAGTGAAGAAACGCCGCCAAAAAGGAAAAGTGTAATTCCCTGGATATTGGAACCATGTTTTTTGGCAACGTATGAATGACCCAGTTCATGTAATAGAACACATGTGAAAAGCAGGAGCGCTACTGATAAACCGAGAGCATACCGAAACCATAACGGCCCGATATCACGAAAGCCGAACCCGGGTGGATTGTTTGCAAAAATGTATCCGAACACAGGAAGTATCAGAAGAAATGTTACGTGCAATTTAATGGGGATACCCATTAATTTCCCTATCTGAATTGATGAATTCATGAAGTCCTCTCCTCTTTTAATTAAGCTTGATATGAGTTAAAAGTTACTTTTTCAATACTTTTCAATACTATATCCTTGATTTGATTTATTATTTGTTATATGTTTTGTATTATATTTATATTCCACAAGCCACATAAAAACTGCCCTTTTTTCAAGTAGAAAAAGAAATAACAACTTTAAGTGTCTTTCCTCTCCTTGACCGGGGCAGGGACATTAAGAAAAACGACACCCATGACCATTGTTAAGCAAAGAATATTGTTATCGGAGCAGTATTTCTTCTATCTATTCCAGAAACGATGTTGTGCTATAGCTTTAATAAAGTCTTTTGCGTTTGATGTTGCTCCTTTTGCATGTACGTTCACGATTATTCCCTTTGCTGCAAGATCAGTTTCTTTCAAGGTATCTGAAAGCATTTTATTACCAGGATATGATGCCTTCAATAACCCAAAACTCTCATCATCCATAGCAATGGCTTTGTAGTGTTTATAAGCCTCATAAATGAACTGTAGCGCCTGGGCATTTTCTTTTAAGGATGCCGAACTTTTGGCCCCTCCAGGCACATATACCGCATCGAATAGAACTGAAGATGCCGTTAAGAAACTCTGGTCAACTTTTATTTCTTTTCCTGTTGAACTTTTTATGTATCCAAGTTTGGGAGCTATTATTGCGGTTTGTGCGCCTGCGGCTTCCAATGCAGATTTCATTTGACTGATCGAAGCTTCATCCACACCATCCGCGGTAAGTATGGCTATTTGTCTTGTCTTGATCGTATTTTTTATAGTGTTAGCCATGCTCAATGCCTCCGATTTTTTGATTGATTGCTTTACCTTTATAGGTTGATATTCCTTCGGGTCGCCGTCTGCGGGAATGATATGGTTCATCGGGTATTCAGGTTGCCTGGGTACAGGGAGTCCAAGAGCATCTGCAACGTTTGTAGCCAGCGTTTCATCAACCTGGGTGAGTAATCCCACCATACGCTGGCGGATTTCAACACGCTCCACTTTTCCTAATTCAAAAATTAAAGCATCAGTCAGGTGTTTTTTTTCTACATCCGACTGGCTATTGTAGAACAGAGCTGCCTGGCTGAAATGGTCAAAGAAACTGCGGCTTCTGCCGCGAATTTTATTTGCTTCGATCCGCTCGTTGTAACTGGTAAATCCGCCTTCAGCAGCTTTTGCCTGGATGGGATATCCGCCTTCAATAGTATTGGGTTGATAACTGGTGTTACCGCGATTAATGGTTTGCCTCATATGCCCATCGCGTTGATTATTATGTACAGGGGCTATCGGGCGGTTAATTGGAATTTCATGAAAATTCGGACCCCCTAAACGCAGAAGTTGCGTATCAATATAAGAGAACAACCGTCCCTGCAAAAGCGGGTCATTGGTGAAATCGATACCTGGAACAATATTTCCGGGACAAAAGGCAACCTGTTCGGTTTCAGCAAAGAAATTTTCAGGGTTCCGGTTGAGAGTCATTTTACCGATACGCTGCACAGGAACTGATTCTTCGGGGATTATTTTAGTTGGGTCGAGCAAATCAAATTCATATTTATGTTCATCTTCTTCAGGAACTATCTGCACGCCTAACTCCCATTCAGGAAATGTACCCATTTCAATAGCTTCCCACAAATCCCTGCGATGGAAGTCCGGGTCTTTACCTGATATCATTTGAGCTTCCTCCCAGACTACCGAATGAACACCCAGCAGGGGTTTCCAGTGGAATTTGACAAAAACCGATTTCCCATCTTCATTGATAAAGCGGAATGTATGCACCCCAAAGCCTTCAATCATACGAAAGCTGCGTGGAATTGCACGGTCGGACATTACCCACATGATCATATGCATTGATTCAGGTGCCAATGATATAAAATCCCAAAAAGTGTCATGTGCGGAAGCTGCCTGTGGGATTTCATTGTGAGGTTCAGGTTTGACAGCATGAACAAAATCAGGAAATTTAATTGCATCCTGGATAAAAAAGACGGGCATATTATTACCCACTAAATCGTAATTGCCCTCTTTTGTATAAAATTTTACGGCAAATCCTCTTACATCCCTCGCCAGGTCAGAAGAACCGCGAGAACCGGCTACTGTTGAAAAACGCACAAACACAGGCGTTTTTTCCGACGGATCGGTCAGGAATTTTGCCTTCGTATATTTGGCCATTGATTCATATACCTGGAAGTAACCGTGTGCTGCTGCACCGCGGGCGTGCACAACCCGTTCAGGGATGCGTTCATGATCAAAATGAGTAATTTTTTCACGAAGGAGAAAATCTTCTAAAAGCGTTGGACCTCTTTCCCCGGCTTTCAGAGAGTTCTGGTTATCATTAATGCGTGTACCATGGTTAGTAGTGAGAAATTCTTCAGCAGCAAATTCAGTATGATACTTTAGGCTGCTAATTTTTTCATTGATGGTATCTTTTTCAATTTTTTCTTCATTCACTCGTGCATCTGATCTTTTCCCAACTCTTTCTTTCACTCCCATAAATTTTCCTCCAATTCGTGGAGCACTACTATTATTTATAGTAATTATTTATAATAATTATTTGTAGTAATCCTTACTCCCTATTGTATGATCATGCAATTCATGGTATTTATAATTATATGCCAGGTC
>Ga0172443_1127_pt1 | contig 10999 bp, 12 predicted proteins | sample MayberryNE_Catta_6_FD_114741 | JGI IMG/M metagenome (GOLD analysis project Ga0172443, IMG submission 114741) | reverse complement strand
TTCATCTTCTTTTTAATATCTTCCGGGGTGTCATCCACAGATATGTAATTGCCCTTGCTTGATGACATCTTCTTGCCATCAAGACCAAGAAGGATAGGTGTGTGGATGCATATCGGAGCCCTGTATCCAAGGTCTGGTAAGCCCTCCCTGGCCAGCATGTGTATCTTTCTCTGGTCTATCCCGCCAACTGCCACGTCAACACCCAGATGGGCGATATCCAGTGCCTGCATGATCGGATATATCATCTGTGATACCTTGGGGTTCTCTGCATCCCTGCTAACCTCGTCCATGCTTCTCCTTGCCCTGTTCAATGTGGTGCTTCGAGCAAGCTTTAGCACATCCATCATATATTTTTGGTCTAACTGGTATGATGAGCCAAGGACAAAGTTCGTCTTCTTCTCGTCAAGACCAAGCGCTATGAAGCATCTCTTGTTGTATTCTGCGATTTTTCTCACTTCATCCATTGTACCCTTTTCGTTGAGATAGGCATGGACATCTGCAAGGAGTACTGTTATCATGAAACCTGCCTGCTGGAGGTCGAGGAGTTTGTTCACAGTAAGCACGTGCCCCATGTGGATCTTACCGCTTGGTTCGTAGCCCACGTAAGCGGAACATTGTTTATCTGAATTGACAAGTGATTCCAGTTCCTCTTTTGTAACTACCTCTTCCACATTTCTGGTGATAAGCGCTAATTTGTCCATAATTGAAGGCCCCTTTAGGTTTTGCGGTTCTATGTCAGGCGAGCACATAAACTCTGCTTAACAAACCCCTTTATTTCCACTGCAATATATATAATTAGTTAATATACATTTAGATGATTGCTATTATGAACATGTTCATCATGTACATGTGTTGGGCACATCCAGTTCTGCGCGGGCAAGAATTACTTCAGCCTCTTCATCAGCGGGTCATTCACTCCCACAGAATCAAAAGCTCTCGCCCTGCGAAGACATGATTCGCATATACCGCAAGGTCTCTCTCCTCCAAGGTAACAAGACCACGACCACTCAAGAGGTGCGCCTATCTCAATGCCTCTTTTGACTATCTCAGTCTTACTCATGGATATGAGTGGTGTGTAAACTTGGGGGTGTGTCAGAGTTCCTGTTGTAAGCATCCTGTTGAAGCTATCCGCGAATTCAGGCGTGTTATCCGGAAATGTCGCTGCTTCCTCTGCATCAAATCCTGTTACTATCCTGTCAAATCTAAAATTTTCAGCAAGTGCAGCCCCGATTGAAAGAAAAACTACATTGCGTGCAGGTACCCAGACCTGCTGGGCTGTTTTTTGAGTGACATCAATATTATCAAGGTCAGATCGTGAAATTTTTGGCATTTCCCCGCCGCCCGTGAGCGCTCCGCGAAAATTTCTGTACCAGGGAAGTTCTATGATAATATGCCCGACCCTGAACTGTTCACATATCGTTTTTGCAGATTCTATCTCTTTTTTCCTGGCTTTTTGCCCGTAATCAAAGGTCACGCACATCACTTCATCACATCTGTCGAATGCTTCCTTGAATGCTACCGTCGAGTCAATACCAGAGGAAAGGAGAACGATGGATTTCATAGTTGCATAATTGATGTGGGATATATTAAACCTGGCTAATACAGCTTCATTTTTCGATGTTTGATAAGATGGGTCGAATAAAATACTGTCTGCCCACAAAAATCTGTCCGAATGATGGGCCAAAAAAAATCCAGAAAGGTCAAAATAATGAACTTCATTTCCCGAAATTGTGTAGTCCCGAAATAATAACCTTTATCCATTACAAAAACTTAAAACTTGGTTTTATATAATGAAACAAATTGACAGCAAAGAAATTCAAGCATTTTAAAGTTTTATTTATTTTTTTTATAATAATACTTTGTAAAAATATATACTAATTTAATAATTAGTATAATATGTATGTTTTATAATATGCCTCTTTCCAGGACAAAATTGATATTTTTGAGGGTTGCAAGTATCAAAGTACTTCTTGCTAATATTTTCCCCTTAAGGATGGCCACAGAACCGCGATGCTCAGAAAAGCAAAGGGTAAACTATGCAGATGCACCTAGGGACTTTTACGAGGCTATTGCTTTTCCTTTTCAAGCCTGCATGTGCAGAATGTTTTGGATAATTAGGATGACAGTACCTTTGATGATTATACCAATTTCCCCAACAACTTCAATGTTATCCTTAGATGTATGTTGCTTCTCTCAGTCGGTGGGTTTAAATAATATTAGAATATTAATATATGATATTCATAATCATAATGGTTATTTTGATTATTTTGCTCACCTAAAATATTTAGTAAATGAAAATTACTATATACGATTATGTTGCATATATTGATATTAATGAGGAACGGTTTTGGATAAAAGATTCAAGGTACTCTCAAGACAAGAGCATATTCAAAATATTAAATTAGCGGAATATGCGACGCTTTATCCTGAAAACCCAGATGAAGAAAAAAGAAAGATTAATGAGGTTCCTTGTGATTTTCGAAACGCATTCGTGAGAGATAGAGACCGGATAGTCCACAGTGCAAGTTTTAGAAAATTGCAGGATAAAACGCAAATTTTTATTTCGGGATTAAGTCCCCTCATCCGAAATAGGCTTACCCACACATTGGAAGTGTGGCAAATATCTGTTTCAATTGCAAGGATGTTAAGTGCAAATATACATCTTACAGAAGCTATTGCATTCGGCCACGATTTAGGTCATACGCCATTCGGTCATGCGGGCGAAGCAGCTTTGAATAGAATAATGATTGAACATGGATTAGAAGGATTCTCGCACAATGAGCAAAGTGTAAGAGTAGCCTCACTATTAGAGAGTGAACCAAATATGCTTCTGGAGAAAGACCATGAAATCCCAGCATGGCCGAATTCAGTCGGCTTAAATTTGACAAAAGCGTGGGGTTAAGGGGTGAGCGCAAGCCCCCGGCTTTAGCCGTGGGGATAGCGAACCCCTTAGAATAGCAATATCTATCCCCGAAAACAAGTTGCTAAGACGTATTTTTGGGGATAGACAAAGCATAAATAGACCTAAAACCATATAGAACTTGCTAAGACGTATGAAATCAAAAACACCATCATTCATAACAGAACTTCCCTTAAAAACCACATCGGCAGACGAAGCAACCATACTTGTCCGTCTGGATGCTGGCAGACAGTTGTATCATGCCTGTCTTGGGGAAAGTATGGAACGTCTTGCGCTTATCCAGCAATCCAAAGAATATCAGAGAATCCAGAAACTCCCGAAAACCATAAACGGTGAACCTAATAAGGAACGAACAAAAGCATTCAATGAACTCAACAGGAAAGAAGAGTTCACCGATTATGCTATTCAGCATTATGCAACCGGAATAAGGAATAGCTGGATAGAAGAACATATTGGGACTCATATCGCTCAGAAATTAGCATCGAGAGCCTTCAATGCAGTCCAGAAAAAAGCATTTGGAGTAGCGAAAAATGTAAGGTTCAAAGGAAAAAACCAGATGGATTCTCTGGAAGGAAAAAACAACGAAACCGGATTAATATTCAGGAACAATACCCTCTACTGGTCTGGTCTTGAAATACCATGTATCGTTTATAATGATAACGATTTAATCACTTATGGATTAAAACATCGGGTTAAGTATTGCCGAATCGTGCGAAGAAAAATCAATAGCAAGAACAGGTTTTATCTTCAACTTATCTGTGAAGGAACGCCATACCAGAACCCTAAAAACAAGATCGGGACAGAAGAGATCGGTCTGGATGTTGGAGTAGGTACAATAGCAGTGGTCGCAGATACAAAAGCTACCCTGAAACAGTTTTGCAGCGAGCTAATCCCTGATCAGAAAAAGAAACGAAAACTGCAACGAAAACTTGATCGGTCACTCAGGGCAACCAATCCTGATAATTATAATCCCAACGGGACAGTTAAGAAAGGAAAGAAGTTCAAGAAATCAAATCGGTATCAAACAGTAAGCAAAGACCTGGCTGAAACTGATCGAGTCTTAGCTGCACATCGAAAATCCCTTCATGGGAAAGATATTAATGAAATACTTGCAATGGGAACACGAATCCAGACTGAAAAAGTATCATACAAAGGCTGGCAAAAGAGATACGGTAGATCAATAGGTATGCGTGCCCCTTCAATGTTCATGGATAGCCTCAAACGAAAAGCTGAAAATGCTGGTGGTTACTTATTTGAATTTCCAACACAGACAACAAAACTATCTCAGACCTGCCATATCTGCGAAGAGACAGTCAAGAAGCCACTGAGCAAGAGATGGCATATCTGTTGTGGTATCAGGATGCAGAGGGACTTGTACTCTGGATTTCTGGCAAAATGTGTTGTAAAAGAAACAAGCGCCCTTGATATGGTCAGAGCGAAAGAACTCTGGCAAGGTATGGAATCTATCCTTAGCGAAGCGATTTCAAGGGCGAAACAAACTGCGATAGGTAAGGTCTGTCCTGCCAGCTTTGGGTTCAATGGGACTCAGAGCCAGAGCGGTTCGCTCGTTAATCCACAACGAATTATAAGTGAGGCTATGGATGCTGTAATCCTCCCGGATGAGAACCATAGAGAGCTTGTATGAACGTGTGGAATCTCCCGGCTTTAGCCGTGGGAGAGGTTCAAGAACAGGCAAAAATAAAAGCACGAACCATAGTTGATACATTCAAGAAGTTTATTGAGGAGAATAAAGACGAAATTACTGCTTTACAGATAATTTACAGCAAGCCCTATGGCAAGCGCCACCTGACATACGAGGAGATAAGAGAGGTTGCTGATGCAATAAGGAAACCGCCATATCAACTCACGCCAGAAATACTCTGGCAGGCTTATGAACAACTGGATAAGTCAAAGGTAAAAGGCGCTGGTGCGCAGAAGCTTCTGACGAACATCGTTTCACTGATACGGTTTGCCTCTGGAAAGAGTGATGTGCTTGAGCCTTATCCTGAGACCGTGAACCACCGCTTTGAACGGTGGCTCACACAGCAGGAGATGACGGGAGTAAGGTTCACACAGGCGCAGGTTGAGTGGCTTGTAATGATAAAAGATCATATAGCGACATCCCTGAGCATTGGAAATGAGGATTTTGAACTTTCGCCGTTCTATGAAAAGGGAGGGATTGTGAAGGCATACCAGCTTTTCGGTAATGGATTGAATAATATCTTAGAACAACTAAATGAGGTGCTTGCAGTATGACAATGAAAAATAATACAGGAAAAATAATATTCAGTAAAATCCCTGTAAAATTAGCAGATTATCTGAGGCTCGATAAGACAAAAGAAGAATCAATCATCAGAGCATGCAAAAAGAATGACATATCCTTTCTTGGCCTATTTGGCTCCTATGCCAGAGGTGAGCAGAAAGAGCAAAGCGATGTAGATTTTTTGGCGAGTTTTTCCAGAAGAAAGAGCCTGCTCGATCTGGTTAGAATTGAAAGAGACCTGTCAGGGATACTTGGTATTAAGGTTGATCTTGTAACTGAGAAGTCTCTTAGCCCTTATCTGATAGAAAGAATAAAATCCGAGGTGAAGCCCATCTATCATGAAGGATGATGATGTTTTTTTAAAACATGTCCTTGATTCGATTAATCAGATCGATGAGTATGTTGATGATATGGGATTTGAGGATTTTGTCAGCAACAAGCTTGTTCAGGATGGAGTTGTCCGGCAGCTTGAGATTATTGGGGAGGCAACAAAACATCTCTCACCTGAGCTAAGGGAAAAATATCCGAAAACTCCATGGGAGGACATAGCAGGTATGAGGGATAAGCTGATACATCATTATTTTGGAGTTGATTTAGAAGTCGTTTGGGATACAGTTGAAAAAGACCTGCCAGCATTGAAAAAACATGTCAAAAAGATACTCGGCGAACATGAATAAGTGAAGTGTATATGAATGAACAGACATCCCGAAATGCCAGTTTAACCGAGAGCGCATTGCCTGAACTCCCCCAAGGCTGGGTGTGGACGAGGCTGGAAGAGGTTTGTACCCATAAAAAAGGGAAGAAACCTAAAACATGGAATTCAGAGCATAAAGAAAGTTATTATCCATATTTATTGATTGAACAAATGGAAGGAAAAGCTCCCAAGATATTTACAAATGATAAAAATTGTCCAATTTGTACGAAAGGGGATATATTAATTGTTTGGGATGGTAGCATTGGGAAAACTGCAACAGGGATAGAAGGTGCTATTGGCTCAACTTTGGTGTCTTTGACCTCAATTGAGATAAATTCAAATTATCTCGAATATTTTCTTCAATTTAAACGTCCTCTCATTGAGACAAAAATTCGAGGGTCAGGTTTAAACCATATTGACCCTAATTTTTTTTGGAACTTACCTTTCCCTCTTCCCTCTTCCCCCTCTCCCCGAACAGCGCCGTATCGTCACGAAAATAGAGGAATTGTTCACCTTATTCGACGCAGGCGTTTCGGAGCTCAAAAAGACGCAGTCGCAGTTGAAGCGCTATCGTCGGTCAGTTCTCAAAGCCGCCTGTGAAGGCAAGCTTGTGCCGACCGAGGCTGAACTGGCGAAAAACGAGGGGCATGCATACGAGCCAGCGGATGTGTTGCTGGCTCGCATACTGAAAGAACGGCGTGAGAAATGGAATGGTAAGGGTAAATACAAAGAGCCTGCGGCGCCGGATACCAGCGGGTTGCCAGAGATGCCGAAGGGGTGGCGCTATACACTTATTGAGGCTCTTCTTTCTATGGATAGGACAGGTGTCAAGACAGGACCATTCGGTAGTTTACTAAAGAAGCATGAGCATAGAATAGAGGGTGTCCCTGTGTTGGGGATAGAAAACATAGGGGCAATGAAATTCATTTTCGGAAGCAAGATTCATATAACCATAGAAAAATCGAATCAATTATCTGGTTATGCTGCTTTACCAAACGACGTTTTAATCTCACGTTCAGGAACGGTTGGAGAAGTTTGTGTTGTTCCGGAAGGACTTGGCGATGCAAGAATATCAACAAACTTAATGCGAGTTACTCTTGCTCCAAATGGAATGCTGCCATTATTCTTTACTTTTTTATTCAATGGCTCTCCGTTTGTACTTAATAAGGTTTCAGAATTATGCAAGGGAAGTACTCGGAATTTTCTTAACCAAGAAATTCGTTTCTCCTTGATTTTCCCTCTCCCTCCCCTTGCCGAGCAGCGCCGCATCGTTGCCGAGGTCGAGCGAAGACTCTCAATAGCGGACGGGGTTGAAAAAACAGTAGGGCAGAGCCTCGCACAAGCTGAAAGGTTGCGCCAGAGCATATTGAAGAAAGCTTTTGAGGGCTGGCTTGTGGCGCAGGATGCGAGTGATGAGCCTGCGGGGGTGCTGCTGGAGAGGATAAAAGCGGAGAAAGCGCAGCATGCGAACAATGACCGGAAAAAGAAAGATAAAAGAAAAAACTCGAAGGATTAACATGGCAAAATTACAATCAGACGGTTTAACTCTTGATATCAAATTCATGGTCTTCAAAGATGAATGGATTGAATATGAGATCAAGTTCTACTGGAAAGATGACATAATAGTAAACGATAGTATTCTTAAAAGAGAAGGGGAATATTGGGGTAAAAGAAGCACGGGAGCTTTTTTGGCAAACGATTATCAAAAAGATTTCCTGATAGGGACTATAAGGGATATTCTCCAGACAAACGAACCTGAGTATTGGGAGCCGCTTGAACCAGATGCTATAATAGCGATCTATCCTGGCACGTTCTTTCCATTCTTGAAATCCCATTTAATTGAAGAAGAGACAGAAGAAAATGAAAAGAAAAAACCGAAGAAAGGTAATCAACCGGATGATATATTCACGATCATAACCTTCATCGATTCATATACTTTTAAAAATAATAGAGCATATTCAGGAGAAGGAATCTCTCTCCACTTGATCGTCACAAGAGATGATCTTGAAAAATTTGCGGACGAACTGGAAATAGAATATCAGAATTTAAAGAGTTGAACTCAAAATGTCAAATGAATCATCAACAATTGTGCAGCGCCTATGGAATTACTGCAATGTGCTCCGTGACGACGGCGTGAGCTATGGCGATTATGTAGAACAGTTGACCTATCTCTTGTTTTTGAAAATGGCTGATGAGCAGACAAAGCCTCCCTTCAACAAGCCCTCGGCAATCCCGCCAGAACTTGACTGGAAGAGCCTCCTTTCAAAAGATGGGGATGCACTTGAGGTACATTACCGTCACATCCTTGAGACACTGGGCAAAGGAAAGGGAATGCTCGGCGTCATATTCAGGAAATCACAGAATAAGATTCAAGACCCTGCGAAACTGCGACGTTTGATCGAATTGATCAACGATGAGACATGGGTAGGACTTGATATTGATGTAAAAGGCGAAATCTATGAAGGGCTTCTGCAAAAGAACGCAGAAGATATTAAAAGCGGTGCAGGGCAATATTTTACACCAAGACCACTCATCAAGGCTATGGTCGATGTTATAAAACCCCAGCCTAGTGCGACTATATGCGACCCTGCCTGTGGAACAGGAGGTTTCATTCTTGCTTCGCATGATTATATCTCAAAACACTTTTCTCTGGATATAGAGCAGAAGAAGTCGCTCAGGTCAAAGACGTTCAAAGGATGGGAAATTGTCGATAATGCAGCACGCTTATGCGCCATGAGCCTTTATCTTCATGGAATCGGAGGAGAAGAGAGTCCCATTATTGTTGCAGATGCCCTTGCTTCTGACCCCGGAGATCGTTTTGATGTGGTGCTTACCAATCCGCCTTTTGGCAAAAAAAGCAGCTATACCGTAGTAAATGGAGAAGGTAAAGCTGATAAAGACTCTCAAACATATGAGCGTCAGGATTTTTGGGCGACTACATCCAACAAACAACTTAACTTCCTACAACATGTGAAAACCCTGTTGAAGATAAACGGAAAAGCTGCAATTGTAGTTCCAGACAATGTTCTCTTTGAAGGCGGTGCGGGTGAAACTGTCAGAAGAAAATTGATGGCAGAATGTGATGTTCATACCCTTTTGAGACTTCCAACAGGTGTTTTTTATGCGCAGGGGGTAAAGGCAAACGTTCTTTTCTTTGATAGGAAGCCAGCCAACGAAAAACCGTGGACTGAAAAAATCTGGATATACGATCTGAGGACAAACCAGCACTTCACGATCAAGACAAATACCCTGAAATATGAAGACATGGCGGACTTTATCAAATGTTACAATCCAGATAATCGCTTTGAGAGAAAAGAATCGGAAAGATTCAGGGGTTTCATTTACAATGAACTTATGCAGCGGGATAAGGTCAGTCTTGATATATCCTGGTTGAAGGATGATACCCTTGAGGATTCTGCGAATCTCCCTGATCCGGATGTCATTGCAAAGGATATTGCAGAGAACCTTGAGGATGCATTGGAGCAGTTTAGAAGTATTCAGGAAGACCTTTCACAGCCGGGGAAAGGGGCATTATAATTTCTAATCTGGAGATTTATGCAAACTCAATTTCTATATATAATAGAACAAGCAAAAAAATACAGGCAATTTACAGAACAGCCAGTCACTTTATTCAAAGCTCTGAATGAAATACCTCAAAATATAGTTGAAGATATTTACAAAGAATATGGCGACCCTGAAAGCAATTTTCAACCTGTAAATTTGTTAAGGGCAGAAATTGCAAGGCAATTAATGGATGCCGTTACCATTAATGAAAATTTAGTTGAAGAAATAAAAGAGAAAATACGAAATAAGGAGATAACCTATTTTCCTCATTTACGAAAAGCTTTTCTTGATGAATTGGAAGCATACCAAACAGGGAAAAGAGATATGTTTGCCAATTGGCAAAAACCTTGGAATGTATTTCATACTTTTTTTTACAGGGGAAAAGAAAAAGATACGATTCAAAACTATTTAGAGCAGATAGTAAAGGACTTATTAATTCAACTTGACTTAAAAGATTATACCTATCACCAAGTAGATTTTCAGGGTGCAACAAATTTTGGAAGTGACTTTTGCTGGACTGCTTTATATCCTGTAACCAAGGTATCACACAAAGAAAGTTATCAATTTTTTATGAGGTTAAGTGCCGAACCGGAAGCAGGAATGATGGCAGGATTCTCTATACGTGATGCAAAATCTAAGAAATTAAAAAGGGTGGATTCTTATGATGAAGCGCTTGTTTATCTGAAAGAATTAAAACCTGAAATTGTAAGACTGAATAATGAAAGCAGGAACTATTTCAAATTTGCTCCCGGCAGTCAAGCTTCTGAATGGGGCAGATTTTACACTGATGGCTTTGCAGCAATCGATTTCAGTCATTTAAATTTAGGTGACCTTAACAATTTGAATTCACAAAAAGAAATCAATGAAGCAGGTGGTATGGATTCCGACAGCCAATCAAATCAAACTTGGAATCTTTGGCTATTTAAAAATGCAAATATTGGTGATGTGGTTTTTGCTACAAAAGGAGTTAACACCTGTATTGGAATCGGAATAATCAAGGGTAGCTACTATTTTGAAGGTGCAGATAAAAGTTTTCAACACAGAAGAAAGGTTAATTGGATAACAAACAAAGTATATCAATATAAATCAAATTCATTAAAAACCTATAAAACACTGTTCAGACCAGACACTTTCAGTCCTACAAAAGTTTGGGAATTTCTACTGAATGAATATGCAAGAATGTTTCCTGAATTGGCAACGGTTTTTGAGAAATACAATTTAAAATACAATGCTGAAACTGGAAACGCTCCCATTATTCCAGAACCGTTAGAGGATGTTGAAACAGATTCAGAAGATAACAAACCGTTAAACTTTTGGTGGCTCAATGCAAATCCGAAAATTTGGAGTATCAGCAAATACACCGAAGGACAAAGACAAACCTACACGACACATAATGAAAAAGGCAATAAACGAAGAATTTACAAATACTTTGAAGCAACTAAGCCCGGCGATTTAATTATCGGTTATGAAAGCACACCTACTAAACAAATAAAAGCCATTTTTGAAGTAACGAAAGGGACGCATAATACTGCAAAGGGTGAAGAAATAGAAATTGAAC
>Ga0172443_1126_pt1 | contig 11231 bp, 9 predicted proteins | sample MayberryNE_Catta_6_FD_114741 | JGI IMG/M metagenome (GOLD analysis project Ga0172443, IMG submission 114741) | reverse complement strand
GGTGTCTACTGCATTTTTATCTCCTACGCCTATTATTTTACCTGGAGGTACTACTATGAATGTCCCAGTTGTGAAATTGAATTTAATTCGCAGGTTATTTCCAATAGGAAGATTCGTTATTGGATCATAAACAGGTATTCCCTCCCTCACATACACCTGCGCCTCATGCCCAAAAATCGGATCTGGATGTACTTCATTATCCACATCCTGCACCTCAAATTTCACAAATTCACCTTCAACATCAATCGACCACATATTGACGGTTGCTATCCACGGATCCAGGGTCGGCAACACATGAAGTCCTGTTACCCCAAGCAAATTGTTATTCCTTACTTTGAGCGTATACAACCGTGGATTAGAAGGATCCGGTCTAAAAGCATCCAGATAATCCGGTTCCTGGTTGATCAACAGCGTCACACTCTCATTCCATGCCTGTAGCTTCTGCGGCAGATAAATATTTCCATTCTCATCCACATGATATGCCCTCATACTCACAGCAAGAGGCAATTTGAACCCGCGGGACAGGAAGGTTCCTGCATCCCTGTTCACCTGCTTGATCTTCTCAGGTTCGGAAAAGTTCTTCTTTATCTCATCATCTATCATTTTGCTTCCCATGGAGAATTTCTCACGAACCTGGTACTTCACCTGATCCACATACCACTCGCGAATAACCGAAATTACCTTTGCGCTTGCGCTGTTGTACGTGCCTGAAAAATAACCGGGCTTATCCACATATTCGATCTCTTTCTCCGAGATCTTCTTTATCAGGTCATCCCGCACCGCATTGATCAGATCCGAAGGAACAGGATAATTCTCATAATTGATCCCCGGATCAAGACGGATATCATTTTTCATCATACCTGTAATATCATCTACCGCGAACTGCGCCTCCTCATTGACCCACGCGGGCGCATCCAGTGTATAGGATTTTGCGCCAGTATCGCCATTAAGATCGATGTTCTTCAGGTTCGGGATTTTAGCAGCATCGAAAAAATCCCTGTATTGCAGGGACGCAGCTTCAAGATTCGGGTCATTATGGCCGAACCTGTAAGTCACATCCTCCGGATCAAACGGCCCATCCAGGTCATTTTTCAAAGCAAGAGACTTTCCTGCAAAACCAAGATCAATATTCGTATTCGAATTCTCAAGCGCCTTAAGGGTAATTGCCACCTTATCCATCCTCGAATCCACAACAGTCATATAATTATAATGCGGCACCTGTATCGTGCACTTTTCCCCGCATGATTCCGTCACCCAGAAAGTATGCCGCCATACATGGTTTCGTGTCCAGGCCAGCTCCCATGTTTCACCATACAGGTTTCCGGGAACAAGAGAATCTTTTGAAATCGTTCCTGTCCGGGTCATGCTGTCAGGTTCGCCCCATGCATCAATGCTGTAACTTTCTTCATATCCGCTGTGATCCCCGGGATTTTCAGAAACAACCCTTGCAACGCCGGTCGCAAATGAAGCGCTGTATACCTGCCCGATTACGGCCTTTATTTCCCTGTTCACAATAGAACCCCCCGAATTGTTGTTGAGGTAATCAGTGATGATCGTAATATTAAAATCATATTTTCCTTTCTGTGATTCTTCCTGTGCCTTTTCAGGATCATCAGTTGAAATATAAGCGTCCTCCCTGGGATCAACCTTAAGGGAATTGTTTTCAAGCCTCACTTCCTCGTATTTCTGTTTCTTTCCTGAAAGCGTTGCAGCGGTCTGGTTTGCATATTCTATAAGGCTTCTGGGGTCGATTGAATTGAACACAAATCCCTGGTCAAGAAGCAGCGCACCGTTAAGGATCAAAGCAAGATCCGGGTTGTCCACAATGTTAACGGGTGTTCCTTTTCCATACTGCATATAGCCCCTGCCCCATGTATATGCCATGGCAAACGCTGTTGTCTCTGTCATCACGGCATTTGTGCCATTTACTCTCTGCCCGTATTCTTCGGTCAGGTCATGCAAAAGCGGATACCTTGATGTGATCAATGTTTCTACAGTTATGTTCTCGTTAAGGAGTTCCGAATTCATGTCAAGGTTTTTAAGATGGATCCTGAGGGGCATGGAGATCTTCCAGTATGTTTCATAGCCGTTGTCTCCCGGTTCAAAAAGCGGCGGGTTTATTGTCCTGTTGAGTTTCATTCTTATCGGCGTGATGGTCATTTCCTTCCAGGAATACATGGGTTCTACGTTCACGCAATATCCGCTGTATGTGAAAGCGTCATACATGTAATTTGATTCCATGTACCGGTTAAAAGTATGATTTGTCATGGCCAGCGCCCAATTCATGTTGAATTGGTAGGGGCCGTCGTTGTATTCACTTGTGTTATCAGGTTGTATGACCGGCGTCTGGCCGAGCGACTTTAGCGCTTCCATTCCCGCATAGTTAAGCGCTCTTGCAAGATCTGCCTTTGCATAGGATAATGCCTGGTCGGGGGCTGATATTTCCGGATCCGATGACATTGTCTTTGCCATTTTTATATCCATGCGGGTAAGATTCAGGGAAACAATAGTGGAGAGGATCACGAAAAATATTCCGATCACAACAAATGGGACGCGGGCAGACTCGTCTCCTGGGAAAGAAGGTTTATTGTTCCTGTTGTGGTTTGGTATAGGCATGGCAGTCGGCGCAGAGGGACTGTTATATTGATAAAGTTTACTGTTTTATTCACGATCAAGAAATTTGACAATTATCTGTTTATGAACCACTTTTTCTTCTATGATGATGTTCGACACCCAAACATTTATCAGGTTTGTTACCAAATCTAATTTGTTCATGTCTGAATTTTATAATATCCTTACAAAAGTACTGGCAAATAAGCAGATGTCCATAAGCAGTATAGCAAGAGAATTGAAAAAGAAAGGATATGACCAGCACAGGTTGATACTTACAGGATATCTTCGGGCTTTGGATGAAATGGGCCACCTGGAAGAGATCGATATACCGCCTTCAAAAGTATATACTTTAAGACCAGGGGTGAAACGCGATGTTTATAGTATTGTAAAAGAGCATTTGAAAGACATTGACATTTCTGAAAGGTTAGAGATCGCAGTATTTATCCTTAACTCTCTTTTCCATCGCCCATGCTTCAAATTCGAACTTGAATTATTAGGGATCGAAGCACGCAAGACAGAAACCGTAAAGGAATCAAAGGATGCTCGCCTCAAGGAGCACAGATCAGCTGTGACACGCATTAAAATACCAATCGAAGATCCGGCCTTTGAGATGAACGGGGACTCTAGCGATATTCAACTTCGTGGGACTAAAGTCATGATTGATATTATTAATGATCTGATCGACCTTGATGGGTTGAAAGCAAAATACCAGCAAACAAGACTTGCATGATGCAAATATTATCGGCCAAAAATGACCGATAGACTTTTCAGTCCATTGTTACCTGTTCGATCCAGTTTATTTTCCCCGGCAAGAATTCTTCAGGTGTTTTGCCACGTTTTAAAGCTTCAATTACTGAAATAACGGATTTTACAACAGTTATGATATTCATATTCGTAGTATTGATCTCAAATACCGATTTGTTTCTCTGAGTGGCTTCCACTAAGATCGCATCCAGCGCTTCAGCTTCAGCATTTTCCTTCACTTTTTGAAATGAGTAATTCTTCCTTTTTCCCAGGCGCTTTCGAAGGGCTACAGGATGTGCCCTAAGAACGATAACGGCATCTGCAGGCAATAAATGAGAAAGATGTCCTTCCATTATTACATCCCCTGATCTCTTTTCGATTTCCTGCTTCACGCGTTCTTCCAGCTTATCAATATCAGCCTCATAAGTGTCCCGCACTTCATCTTTTCCTGTGTACAATTTTTCATCCAGAACAAGTCTATTCACATCAATAATGCTGTACAGCTTTCCGTAAATTGAGTGCTCTTTTAAAACTTCACAAACCGATGTTTTTCCTGTACCCGGCGTACCTGTCAGAGCGATCAGCATAATATTTCGCGAAATGCTTCGATGACTTTTTCGTTCTGTTCCTGCAATCCAACAGATATCCGTATCAGCGACTTACCCGCCCCTCTGAAGGATGAGCAATCCCTGACAATTATCCCTTTTTTCAGCAGCAATTCGCTGACCTCTTTAGAACTGTTCGGGGAAACATCTACAAGGATAAAATTCGCATCTGAAGAATAGACTTTACATAAAATATCGAGTCCTTTTGAAAGCTGCAATCGCCCCTGTTTCACTGTCTTGACACTCTTTTTCAGATGCTCCTTATCGCCAAGAGCTGCCAATCCCGCAGCAGTTGACAATATATCCACTGAAAATGGGGTCATCACTTTCATATATTCCCTTGCTATCCATTCAGGCACAATTGCATAACCCATGCGCATTCCGGCAAGGCCAAAGGCTTTTGAGAAAGTGCGCCCCACAATAAGATTTTCATATTCCCTGACAAGTCCGGTGATACCACTGCTGGCAAATTCAACATAAGCTTCATCTATAAATACGATGGCATCAGCAGATTCCAGGATTTTTCGTACATCTTTTTCAGGGATAGAATTACCTGTTGGGTTGTTTGGAGAGCAAAGAAATATCATTCTGGTATTTACATTGACGCTATCAAGGATATTTTTCGGGGAAATATAATAATCGGGATTCCGCTCAACGAACACGGGTTTACCCCCAATGGAAAGGGTTGCTATCTCATAATAGGAAAATGTTGGTATCGGAATTATTGATTCTGCCCCTTGCGACATAAAGAGCCTCATTATGGTATCAAGTATCCCGTCCATACCATTCCCCGATACCACGATATTACTGGCAGGGTAACCTGTATACTCTCCGATGGCTTTTCTTAATTCAAGCGCGTCAGCCTGTGGATACAGGTGTATTCTTCCTGCTTTTTCTTTTATTGCCTCAACAGCCCGGGGTGAAGGCCCAAGAGGATTTTCATTTGAACCCAGTTTGATTATTGAAGCAGGATCAAGTCCGTATTTTGTTGCTATCTCCTCGATGGATTTCCCGGGAACATACTCCTTGATATCCTTAACGGAAGGCCGAACCAGCTCTCTAAATCTCATTCAGCACCGACACCACCGTATCAAGCTGTTGTTTTGTTATAGTAAGTGGCGGGACAAAACGAAGCACCGATTCTGACGTGCAATTAAGAAGAACACCTTTTTCACGGGCACCTGCCACGATATCTTCACACTTTATAGAAAGTTCCATTCCCACCATCAGTCCTTTGCCCCTGATCTCCAGAATGTAATCCTTATCGAGCTGTCGAAGTTTCGAAACAAGATAATTTCCCATATCAAATGATCTTTTTACAAGTTTTTCTTTCTTGATAACATCGATATTTGCAAGAGCTGCAGCACAAGCCAGGGCGCTGCCGCCAAAAGTCGAAGCATGGTCACCGCGAACGAAATTTGCCGCTACATCTTCACGAGCAAGCAATGCGCCCATTGGGAAGCCTCCTCCCATCGCTTTTGCCGTTGTCATTATATCAGGGGCGATACCGGAATGCTCTTTTGCGAACCATTTTCCAGTCCTGCCAAATCCTGTCTGCACCTCATCAAGTATTAACAAAACATTCTTATCATCGCATATCTCCCTGACTTCTTTTAGATAATCATCAGATGGGATTATCACCCCACCTTCTCCCTGTATAGGTTCGATTATTAACCCTGCAGTATTCCCAGTGATTGCAGACCGGATGGCATCGGTATCATTATATGGGACAAAAACCGCAGGAGCAAGAGGCTCGAAAGGTTTCCTGTATTTTTCTTTATGTGTGACACTTAAAGCGCCGCGAGTGCGTCCGTGAAATGCATGTTCTGTCGCGATGAACTCTTTTTTTCCTGAAGTCTTCCTGGCAAGTTTCAGGGCGCCTTCAACAGCTTCAGCTCCGGAATTGCAGTAAAATACACGCTCCATGCCTGAAATGCTGGTAAGTTCTTCGGCAAGAAGAGCCTGATTCTCTGTATAATACAGGTTGGAAACATGAATTAGCCGCTCTGCCTGCCGTTTTATTGCATCTACTACTGCAGGATGGCAGTGTCCCACATTATTTACAGCTATTCCCGCCACACAGTCAATATATTCTTTTCCATCAACATCCGTGACCAGCGCACCCCTTGCTCTCTTTATGGCAATGGGCTGGCGGGTATACGTCTGGAATATATATTTTTCATATTTCCCGACTATTTCATCATAATTAAGGGCCATCTATTCGATTCTCCAGATCTCAGGGGTGGGCAAGAAATCTATTTTTTATGAACTCATTTAGAACAAGTTCTTTTACAGGGATATCCTCTTCCATGCATTTTTCCTCTTTCCATGCTTCAATCGAACGAAAAATAAAGAATATACCATCCTTTTTCTTTGAGGCTTTGAGATTCGGGTCCTCTGCAGCATCGAAAAATGATTGATATCCGTCTAATATAGCCATTCTTACAGAATAATGTATTAATCTAATATGAATCTTACGAATGTTAAGGTATCGAAATGCTCTTCTTGCCCCAACATTTATGTAAAAAGACATGCATATAATGTCTTGGTGAGTGGTATGAATACAAATTTCTTCTTCAAAATACTGATCGTTTTTTCCATCTTTGTTATTGTTTTTCCATCGATCACCAATGCTTCAGAATTCAGATCCGGAGATAAACTCATAATCGCAAAAGATGAAGTTGTAAATGATGATATTTATTTTGCAGGAAATTCAGTTGCGGTAGAAGGTACAATCAATGGAGACCTTGTTGCTGCCGGAAGTGAGATAAGGGTCACAGGAACCATAAACGGCGGGATCATTGCAGCCGGAGGTTCCATAATTGTTAACGGGAACGTCACAAATGATATCAGGGCAGCTGGCGGTGAAGTGAGGATTGGCGGGAATGTGGAAGATAATGTCCTCGCCTTTACCGGACAATTCTTTTTAGAGAAAAACGCGAGGATAGCCAGGGATTTAACTCTGGGCGCCGGGAATGCTGTCATTGATGGCGAAGTAGATGGAAACATCAACGGGGGAGTTTCAGAACTGGAAATGAGAGGGGCGACTAAGGGAAATGTGACCCTAGAAATTAGCAATAATATCAGGATATTTCCCGGTGCAACAATTGGTGGAGACCTGGAATATACAGCCCCACACCAGGGTGAAATCTCAGGAATCGTATCAGGGAAAACGACCTACAAAGAAATACCGGTAAAAAAGGACAATCTCACATCTAAGATAGAAGGTGAAATTATAGGATATCTCTGGCTTTTATTGATCGGAATAATATCTCTTTTGCTCGCTCCTGAATTAACTCAAAAAAATTCAGATACGGTTTCAGTTAAGCCGCTAAGAAATCTATTATGGGGACTCATATTCCTCATAATTACGCCCATTATCGTTGTATTGCTCCTGATAACGATAATTGGAATCCCTTTGAGTCTGATATTATTGATAATTTATATTATATTTATATATATAAGTAAGATTTATGTTGGATTCTGGGTTGGTCAGTATGTTTTGAAGAAATTGAAAAAGGAAACGAGGTTCAAGGTATTAACCATGGCTTTGGGTTTATTGATTGTGCTTATAGGTATAAATCTGCCAATTATCGGGATATTTATTCATTTTGTGGTTCTTCTCCTTGGGCTTGGAGCGATTGTGTTGACTGAATATGATATCTACCGGAAATTAAAAGAACAAAAAGTAATCTGAAATTGCAGTTACCAATTTATAAAAGAAAGGAGATGATATTTTGAACGATAAAACAGTCCGGAGAATAGGTTCAATTTTGCTCGTATTGGCTATATTGGTGATAATTGCCGGTGCAACATCCGCATATTTTGATCGATCCTTCCCCCTCAATGGTCTAATAACCGGAAGCACGGAAAAAATTAAAATAAAGACAATTGAAGTTAGCGGAACAGGTATCGTCAGTATGGCGCCTGATCAAGCGATCGTGTACATAGGGGTACAGACAAAATCTGCTGATGCTGTTATCTCACAAAAAGATAATGCAGCCAGGATGGAAAAAGTCGTCAATGCCCTGATGGATGCCGGGATTGCAAAAGATAATATGGAAACATCAAGTTACACCATGAATCCGGTGAAAGATAATGAAAAAGGTGAAAACATAACCGGTTATTTGGTTTCGAACCTGTTGAAAGTGACAGTAAAAGATATCAACAAAACTGGAGATGTAATTGATCAGGCGGTAAAAGCAGGAGCAAATGAAATTAACAGCATAAGTTTTACCCTCTCTGAGAAGTCAGAGCAAAAAGTCAGGGAACAGGCGCTGAGAAATGCGGCGAAAGCAGCAAGATTAGATGCTGACAGACTTGCCAGTGAACTTGGTGTGATAATAAAAGCTCCTCTGCAGGTGAGCACAGGCGGCGGCATCATCACAACACCTGGCTCTATCGATGTCAAAAGTCTAACAACTCCAATCATGCCAGGGGGTGTCACTGTTTCAGCATTTGTATCAGTGACATATCTGTTTGAGTGAAAATTACTGCAATCATGATTATTCTTCTTCTTTCTTCTTATGCTGGAAGAAAAACACTAAACCGATCACTGCTGCAATTGGCATTGTTATTGTTGAGAATTCAGGAATATTAATTTGGTCCCATTTATATTTCCACTCTTCACATGAACAACGGCGGTCATATTCTGTGCATTTCCACATATTTCCTGTTATCGATCTGGTAGCGACTAGATTACCATTCAGATACATTCGGTATGTATCGTTCTTTTCAATAATATGGTTTTTATCTATTTTGTATTTTCCATCGCTATCGGTTATACTCTCGCCTAGCGATTTCCAACTACCACTATCGTTTTTTTCAATCAATACTGTAACTTCGGGAAGAGCCTTGCCGCTTGAATCGGTTATAGTTCCTTTTATTGTTATTTCATAATCACAGGAAGATCCGCCACTAGACCCACCACTGCATGCATCTGCCGTGGTAATAAATACGAATCCGAACACTGCTGCCAATAATAATATCTTTCTTATTGAATTCACCATACCTCATTCCACCATATCCTTAGATTTTTTCCTACTTCACATAGAAATAAATCGTAGGAGACTTAAAGGTTTAGCTAATATATATCTATTACTGTTTAAAAATTAAAATCACAATAATGATTATAATATAGAATTTTTTAAAAAGTTCCCTATATTTCTTCTATGAGTCAACATTTATCTATGATAGCAGATATTGAAGAATCACATCTTCCAATCGCAGGGAAGGAGCTTAAATGGTCGAATCAGACGCACATAAAAAATACGAATTCAAAAGGACACTTGAGGCGCTTCGCGATAAACGCGGCAGGGGCACCGAACTTATCTCGCTTTATATCCCGCATGACAAACAGGTTTCGGATATCACAAGCCAGCTCAGGGAAGAATTCGGGCAGGCCTCTAACATCAAGTCCAGGGTCACACGGCAGAATGTGCAGGGTGCCATTGAATCGCTTTTGTCAAGACTTAAACTTATACCAAAGGCGCCTGAGAACGGCGTGGTGATTTTTTGCGGTGCTGTGGACATAGGCGCAAATAAGACCGATATGCAGACAATTATAATCGAGCCGCCTGAACCCATAGTTTCCTATAAATATCATTGCGATTCATCTTTTCTCTTGACACCGCTTGAGGAAATGCTCCACGAACAGAAGACCTATGGTCTCCTTGTTCTTGACAGGCGCGAAGCCACAGTAGGCATATTGAAAGGAAAACATATCGAAGAGATGGCACATCTTACTTCCAATGTCCCGGGTAAGCAGAGAAAAGGCGGCCAGAGTGCTCACAGATTCCAACAGCTTCGTCTTATTGCCATTAATGATTTCTACACCCGCATAGCTGAGGCTGCAAGTGCCGTCTTTATTGCAATTGACCACAAGGATTTCCAGGGTGTCTTCATAGGAGGACCATCACCCACAAAAGAAGAGTTCGAAGCAGGGGAATATCTACATCATGAGATCCAGAAAAAGATAATGGGTCTTTTCGATGTTGCTAACACTGATGAGTCGGGTTTGACTGAACTTTTTGATCAACTTGGAGATGTACTATCGGACGTTGATGTTGTAAAGGAGAAAAAACACATGGAGATGTTCCTGCGAGATCTGGTGAACGACACCGGTCTTGCTTCATATGGCGAGGAACAGGTCCGGAAAAACCTCCAGATGGGGTCAGTAGAGACGCTTTTGCTTTCGGATGAACTGCGAAAAGTGCGGCTCACAATTAAATGCGGTAATTGCGATTTTGAAGAAAAAAAGACCCTTACAAAGAAACTCGGGGATAATGAATACCAGCCGGGAAATTGTACAAAGTGCGGGTCAAGCCTCAGGGTTGCAGAATCCGTAGATATCGTAGAAGAGTTATCAAGCATCGCAGACCAGATGGGAACGAACATCGCTTTCATTTCAAGTGATTTTGAAGAAGGGAACCAGCTTTTGAATGCATTCGGCGGGATTGCAGCGATATTGAGGTTCAAGACAGGTATCTAACTTTTCTGTGAATTTATCATTTAATTTCACATCCTTGTAAGTTCTCTTAATCTCTTATCATCAAGTAGAGATGGTATCTTTCCATTCCTTTTTCCCATTATATTTCGGGCAAGTTCTCTATAAACACTTGCAATATCGGAATCAGGTGCTTTTTCGATTACAGAAAATCCTTCTCTTTCGCATGTCTGAACAAGAACATCTTTGGGAATGAATGCAAGCAATTGACTTCCGATCTCCTTTGCGAACTCGCTAACGATTTTTTCCTCATTTGGCGCGCCGCGTGAATTGCAGATAACACCGTTGAGTGTCATATTAAGGCGTGAAAGCCCTTTGCATATATTATTTGCAGCATATAATGGCATATACTCACCCGAGGTGAGCACATAAGTTTCATTTACCAGTCCTTTCTTAACAGGAGCAACAAATCCGCCGCAAACAATGTCCCCCGGAACATCATATATTACGAGGTCTGTCTCCTCGATGGCGCTTGAGATTTTCTTAAGCAGGCTTATCGCAACGATAATACCCCTTCCGGCACACCCGATACCAGGTTCAGGGCCTCCGATCTCAACACATTTGACCCCTTTGTATCCAGTGAAAACGATATCTTCTTCCTTGATATCTATACCTTCCCTCATGAGATCCATTATTGTAGGGATACGCCTCCCCCGCAATAATGTAATGGACGAATCACTCTTGGGGTCGCATCCGATTATGGTTACTCGAAACCCTTCATCAGCGCATGCTGCGGCAACATTGGAGGAAGTGCTTGATTTGCC
>Ga0172443_1125_pt1 | contig 11363 bp, 10 predicted proteins | sample MayberryNE_Catta_6_FD_114741 | JGI IMG/M metagenome (GOLD analysis project Ga0172443, IMG submission 114741) | reverse complement strand
AGCCCTCATGGCTGACAAATACGAACAGGTGCTTGAACTGGCAAAGCGCCGCGGATTCTTATGGAACTCATTTGAGCTGTACGGCGGTACGGCAGGTTTTTTCGATTACGGGCCCCTTGGCGCTATGCTAAAGCGCCGCGTTGAGAATATCTGGCGTGACATATTTGTGATAAATGAAGGTTATTACGAGATCGAAGCGCCCACGATCGGTATTGAAGACATATTTATTGCATCCGGGCATGTGGGCGGATTCTCAGACCCCCTGACTGAATGCCAGAAGTGCCATGAAGATTTCAGGGCAGATCATCTTGTCAAGGATATAATAGAAAATCCGGATACCCTGAGCTCAGAAGAACTCACGGATGTTATTGGTAAAAATAATGTCAGATGCCCTGAATGCGGCGGAAAGCTCGGTAACGTATATGAGTTCAATCTCATGTTCAAAACTGCGATCGGACCCGGTGGAAAGCGAACAGGATATCTTCGCCCTGAGACAGCACAGGGAATGTTCGTGGATTTCCCGCGCCTTGTCAAATTTTACCGCGACCACCTGCCCTTTGGTGCAACACAAATTGGCAAAGCTTACAGAAATGAGATATCACCGCGCCAGGGCGTTATACGCCTGCGGGAATTCACACAGGCTGAAGCAGAGATATTCATCGATCCGAGGGATAAGACACATCCTAAATTTAAAGAGGTCGCTGGTATTGTCATGAACCTGTATTCGCAAGATGGCCAGGTAAGTGGTGAAACCACAAAAATGTCACTTGGCGATGCTGTAAAGAACGGGATCATAGCCCATGAATTCCTTGCATATTGCCTTGCCATTACGTACCAGTTCCTCGTTCGGGTTGGTGTCTCCCCTGAAAAATTGCGGTTCAGGCAGCATATGAAGGATGAGATGGCACACTATGCCGCTGATTGCTGGGATGCCGAGATATTGAGTGACAGGTTCGGGTGGGTGGAAGTTGTTGGCATCGCTGACAGGACTGATTTTGACCTGAAAGCCCATGCAAAACAGAGCGAGAAGGAATTAAGCGTATATGTTTCATACGATACTCCCAAAAAAGTCCAAAAATTCGTTGTCAAACCAGACATGGGAGTTCTTGGTCCAATGTTTAAGGGAAAAGCAGGAAAGGTTGCAAATGCCCTGAAAGCGCTAAGATCAGAAGAACTTTCAGGTGATGTCATAGAAGTGACAGTCGATGGCGAGAAGATCAATATCGATAAAAAATCCGTGAAATTTGAAACAGTAACAGAGGAAATCCACGGCGAGAATATAATACCGCACGTGATAGAACCATCATTTGGTATTGACAGGATCACATATTCACTGCTTGAACATTCATATTTTGAAGAAGAGACAAAAGAAAAAGTAGATGATGAAGAGGAAGAAAATGAAGGCAAACGAATCGTATTGCGCCTGCCCCCTGAAGTGGCGCCTGTGCAGGCAGCCGTTTTGCCTCTTCTTTCCCGCGATGAATTGAGAAAACCCGGGAATGAGATCGTAGGTAAACTCAGGAAGGCCGGAATACTTGTGGCTTTTGATGATTCCGGAACTATCGGCAGGCGGTATCGCCGAAATGATGAGATCGGGACTCCGTATTCGATAACTGTGGATTACCAGACGCTTGCGGACGGCACTGTGACGATCAGGGACAGGGACACGATGAAGCAGGTGCGGACAAAGGTAAGTGACATTGCTGAAAATATTTATGATATGATTTACTGCGGTAAATCATTGGAAGATGCAGGGATTTTAAAATGATTTGCTTATGAAAACGGTAGTTCGATTAGATGAAAAATCGATAATTACAGCTTATATTACTGATAGAATAAAGAGCGGCGATATTATATGGAAAAAAAATTGAAATTCTTCTTCGATAAGCAAGGGGATGTGCTGGATATCAGTATTGGTGAACCTAAGGGAGCGATTTCTAAAGAGATGGGCAATGATATTGTCATGCGGTTTGACCCTAAAACAAATAAAATTGTTGGCTTTACCATTTTAAACTTTGAAAAGAGATTTGAGCATCTGAACAAGTCAGAAACGCTTCCCATAACCGCTACTTTTGCCCAGATTGATAAGGCAATAGAAGCAGAAGGATAGCTTCTGTAGCCAAATTGGTTCGATTACGGATAGTCTAACATATTCACACTCTCCCCGTATCCTCACTTCCGCACTGGGGGCAAGGTATCGGGATAAAGTTCGGGTCAGCCTCAAAAACAAAACTGCAGACGTTGCATCTGAAAAATACTGCATCCTGGTTTACTTCTTCCATAATATATTAATCGTCAAAACTTAAAATAAATCTTTCCCCATCCACAAAAAGCTCAGGTTCCTTGATGATCCCATCAAGATGAATTCCTGCGATCACATCTCCTCCGAACGTGCTGTTATCACCGAGTGCGATATGCACCGTGCCTGCGACTTTTTCATCTTCAAGCACATTCCCGATAAGCTTTGCTTCAGGATTGATCCCAATACCGAATTCTGCAATATTTCGAGCCTTTTTTCCTACTTTATCAAGTATTGAATTTAACTTCAGCGCATGCTTGCCCCTGATATCGGTCACATACCTGTTTTTAACCGTAAATTCAAGAGGAGAATCAAGGAGGCCAAAACTGCTCATGGAACCATCAACCACGAAAATGCCATTGGCGTCTTTCGGGGCTATATAAAGCTCTCCTGCTGGAAGATTGCTGCTGCATCCGGGTTCAAGACACATTCCCGTGTCCATAAACCATTTGCATCCTTCAAGGTCAAATAATATGTCTGTGCCTGAATGTGTAATTACACGGATTTTCTTTACATTCTCAAGCTTTTTATTCAATTCAATAGCAATCTCATTGATCTTATTGTAATCTGCTATCATCCCGCCCTGTGCCATCATTTTCTCGGTAATTCCGGGCATGGAAGCGACTCTTGCTCCTGCTTTACAGGCATTTATCCTTGCCTGGGTGTGGGTCAGGGAAAAAGTTGTTGGGGCGATAACGACATCAGAATTTTTCATTGCTTCGGCTACAGGCAGGGGTATTTCTTCACCATGCCGGGTGCGCGGGAGCATTGTCATCAGGATAACTTCGCAGCCCAGGTTTGTTGCGGCTTCAAATAAGCTGTTACCTATCGGGGCTGGTGTGGAAGTATCAACTACGATGAGAACTTTTTCCCCGCTTTTCACGCCGTAGCATTCCATTACTTTATTTGCACCCTGACTTATCATTTCGTATCTGGTTTATCGTTCATTGCTTATTAATCTGATTTATGTAAATCGTTCTGTAAACTAATTGGGAGACTCAAGACTTTTATTAAGGAAGGACAGGTTATAAGCTGAAATAGGATTCTCCACAGGATTAAAGTAGAAAAAGTATATTTTGTATAAAATGAATAATAGTAAACTATGACAACAACAATCAAAGTCTCGGATGAAACAAAGCAACTTCTTGATATACTCCAGGCTAAGATGACCCTGACTTTACGCAAGAAAAAAACTCTTACCGAGCTAATAGATACAATAACCCGGATTGCTCTGCATCATGAGAATGAACTTATGGAAACGGAAAAATTACCTCCGCTTGAAAAAGACCCGGCAATGAAGCCACCTCTCGATTGGGGAGTTAAAACCGATGCCAGCAAAGTGGACGAGTACATCTACACAGAGGATTGAAAATGTCTGTGTTCGCTGACACAGGGGCATTTTTGGCATACAGGAATAAAAAGGACAAGTACCATGAGATTGCGCTCAAACTATTCAGGGATGCGCTGAAAGGAAAATACGGACAGATATACACATCAGATTATATCTATGATGAGACTCTCACCCTTGCTCTTGTCAGGACAAATAACATAGACATAGCGATGGATATAGCGCAAGTGATTCAGTCACCGAGGATTAAAATGGTTTTTGTTGATGCGGGGCTTTTAGAAAGGTCCACAAAAACATTCAAACAGTATTCTAACAGGAATTTGAGTTTTACTGATGCCGTATCTATTGAAATCATGAACGAATTCGATATAGAGAAATATCTTGGTTTTGATGCTCATTTCAATGGAATCGTGGGACAGGTTCTACAGGATAATAACGGTTGATTCAGTTGGATTGAAAAAACCGGATATCTTATTATCCGAGGAATTTTTAAAAGATGTTAAGTGTTATTATTCAAACCTTTCTCGGATCCTTTATCTCCCCGTAAAGCGCGCTTGCCGCCGCAGTCGCGGGAGATGAAAGATAAACAAAAGCATCAGGGCTTCCCTGCCTGCCCTTGAAATTCCTGTTCGATGTTGAAAGTCCGACTTCGCCTTTTCCAAGAAGCCCGAATGAGCCTCCCATACATGGTCCGCAGCAGGGCGATTCAACGATAGCGCCTGCTTCCATGAACTGCTCCACGTATCCGGCTCGAAGGGTCTTCATGTATTCGGTATGCGATGCCGGGATTATCAAAAGGCGAACGCCTTTTGCCACTTTTTCGCCATTCATCATCTTAGCAACGATCTCAATATCCTCAAAGCGCCCGTTGGTGCATGAGCCCACGAACACCTGGTCGATCTTTGTTCCTTCCACTTCTTCAACTGATTTCACGTTATCAACGTTATGCGGACACGCAACCTGCGGTGAGAGGTCGCTTACATCATATTGTTTGATTTTGGCAAACGATGCATCCTCATCGCTCTTCCACTTCGGGTCAAGCCTAAAACCCGGTATCCTTTCCTTCAGGTATTTTTCTGTGGTCTTATCTGCTTCAACAATACCAGCTTTCCCGCCCATTTCTATAGCCATGTTGGATATGGTCATCCTGCCCGGAATATCCATATTCCTGACAGTTGAACCGCAGAATTCGCTGGTCATATACCGCGCGCCTTCGACCCCCACATCACCGATAAGATGCAAAATGACATCTTTCGGGTAAACACATTCTGGCAGCTTTCCTTCAACCTCAAATCTAAATGTCTGCGGCACACGGAACCACAGCTTTCCGGTTGCAAAAACAAATGCCATGTCAGTACTTCCTATACCTGTGGAAAACGCTCCAAGCGCGCCATAAGCGCATGTATGAGAATCAGAACCCACAATGAGGTCGCCCGGTCTTACATGACCTTTCTCAGGCATTACCTGGTGGCATACACCCTCAAAAACATCATAATTCAGGATATCCTGCTCTTTTGCGAACTGGCGAAGGAAAATATGGTTCGCTGCTGCATTAAGGGAATCAGCAGGTACCTGGTGATCAAAAAGAATAACGATTTTACTTGGATCCCAGACTTTGGCGTTTTTCTTGCCTTTTACAATTTCCCTGAAACCCTCAACGGCAAGCGGACCCGTAATATCATGTGTCATGGCGCAATCAATATTTGCGAGGACAAAATCTCCCGCTTTTACTTTTTTGTTGGTTGCTTTACTGAAAATCTTTTCTGAGATCGTTTGTGCCATGAATCCTTCTTGATAGCTTGAAATTATTTAATCTTTTGGAGATATCAGAACATTTTAATGCCAAAGGGATACATTTTATCATATTATGACGGAAGAATTTTGCATAGTCCCTGATACGAGTGTAATAATTGACGGCAGGATAACAGCCAAATTGAAAGCAGGAGAATTCAAATCTGCCAGGATCATAGTAGCGGAAGCGCTTGTGTCAGAGCTTGAAGCGCAGGCAAACCGCGGAAAAGAAATGGGCTTTAAAGGGTTAGAAGAGCTAAAAGAGCTCAGCGACATGGCAAAAAGAGGGGAGATCACACTTGAATTTACAGGAAAAAGACCATCTCTTGAGCAGATAAAACTTGCATCAGGAGGAGAAATCGATGCCATGATCAGAAGCATTGCTGTCGAGAACAATGCCCTTTTCATCACAAGCGACAGGGTGCAATCGGAAGTCGCGCGCGCCAAGGGATTGAATGTTGAATTCCTGATGCCTCTCATAGAAGAATTAAAAGCCCTTAGCATCGAAGATTATTTCACCGATGATACTCTTTCAGTCCACCTCAAGGTAAATGTCCAACCGTGCGCAAAAAGAGGCAGTGTGGGTAAACAGAAGCTTGTGAAAATCAGGGAAGAAGCCAGCACGGAAAAAGAGCTTCATACGATCACACGGGAACTGATAGAAAGAGCAAAACGCGATCATGATTCGCATCTTGAAATAGAATACGATGGTGTCATGGTATTCCAGATCGGATCAATGCGAATTGCAGTAGCACAGCCGCCATTTTCTGATGGGCTGGAAATAACAGCGGTAAGGCCGATCGCACAGGTTAGGCTTGATGATTATAAACTCAGCAAGGAATTAAAGACCAGGATCATCGAACGGCAGCGTGGTATTCTTGTGGCAGGACCACCTGGTGCCGGGAAATCTACATTTGCAGCAAGCGTGGCCGAGGTACTTTTCGAACAGGGTTTTATTGTCAAAACAATGGAGTCGCCTCGCGATCTGCAGGTGCCTGAAGCAATAACACAGTATGCGCCCATCCAGCGCGATATGGAAAAAACGGCTGATATCCTGCTTCTTGTCAGGCCGGATTACACTATTTATGATGAGGTCAGGAAAACAAAGGATTTCCAGGTATTTGCAGATATGAGAATGGCAGGCGTTGGGATGATTGGAGTTGTGCACGCCACAAGGGGTGTTGACGCTATCCAGAGGTTGATCGGGCGCGTTGAACTGGGGATAATTCCGCAGGTAGTGGACACTGTCATATTCATTGACAAAGGAGAAGTTTCAAAAGTATATGATGTAATATTTACTGTTAAAGTGCCGCAAGGGATGATTGAACAGGACCTGGCAAGACCTGTGATAACAATAGCGGATTTTGAGACCAAAGCGGTCGAGTATGAAATATACACATACGGAGAACAGGTTGTTGTGATGCCTGTGACCGGGATTGAAAGGGAACGTCCGGCCACATGGGGGCTTGCTGTCAGGGAAATTGAAAAAGAATTGATGAAATATACCGGGAAAAGGGTCGATGTGGAAATCGTATCGGATTCAAGCGCTACGGTTTACATGGATGAAGAAGATATAGCAGGAGTTATCGGGAAAGGCGGCAAGACTATTGACCTGATCGAAAAAAGGCTGGGGATACACCTTGATATTCGTGAGAGAAAAGCTGATATGCCCAGGAAAGAAAGGCCACAGCAACAAAAAAAGGAGAGCGGAATTATAAGTTTTGTACCTGCAGTTGAGCGTTCAAAGAAATATGTTATACTTACAGTCAAGGAATTATCTGGCGCAACTGTAGATGTTTACAAAGGTGATGAATGTCTTTTCACAGCGACAGTAGGAAGAAAGGGGGACGTGAAGATAGGAAAAGAAACAGAGACAGCTTTTCGTATAATGGAGAATCCTTCTATAGTTACAATGAGATTAGCCCATGAAGAATGATTCGAATAATCCTGTATTTTTTGTCTGGCTTTTAAAGGATTCATAGTTTTTTTTTAAAAATTTTTTATATTTTTTCAAGCATTCAAAGTTGAAATCGGAATTTTATTGTTTAAAAATAATTATAAAATATCATTAGACAATATAAAACAAAAATAAACAGTAGTGTACTTTTTAATTCAATTTAGGACGATATAAACTCATAAAACCCTCAACAAGTATATACCCAATCGTTGTGATACGAACATTTGTGATATTCTGCGAATATGAAAAACATATTCAATTTAGTATATTTACGAATTGAAGTGGCGAATGACAAACATTTTGATGCCCATTTGCAGAACATCGGACAAAACAAAGGAGAAAAACAAATGCATATAAAAAAAATTAGTATAGGGCTATTATTTTTAATGGTAGCTCTAGTAATTGTGCCAGGAGCAACGGCAGCAACAGGGAGTCATCCACCAGGAATGTCACCACCCTCGAGTGCAGCAGGAGAAGCAGCGTGTGTAGCGTGTCATATATCGACTAATGCACAACTAAAGGATGGCTCAGGACCAGTGACATGTGGATCATGTCATTCAGACCCATTTCCTCCAGCACCCGTAGATAAAACTGCCCCGGTCATCACCATAACTGGCGCAAACCCTGCTTCAGTAACAGTAGGCGGAACCTATGTTGATGCCGGAGCAACAGCTAAAGATGCAGTTGATGGAACTGTAGCGGTAACAGCAGTGAGCACGGTTGATAGTAAAGTTGTAGGCTCGTACACTGTCACCTATTCAGCAACGGATAAGGCAGGAAACAAAGCCACAGCTGTCAGGACGGTCAAAGTCGTAGCAGCACCATCCCCTGATGAAAAAGCAACGATAACATTTGTCGTAACTGACAAAACAGGTAAGCCAATCCGAAATGCAGAAGTCGAACTTGGCAAAAAAACCATTAAGACAAATGATGACGGTATGGCAATATTTACTGATGTGGTTCCAAGATCTTACGAATATGGGATAGAAAAGGATCATTATGAGGAAATAGAAGGTAAGATCAGCGTCACCGGAGATCAAAGCGTTACTGTGAAATTAGTCTTAGAGGAAGAAGAACGACATCATAATAAAAGATCACACCGAGATTAACTATACCGAAATAGGATTTAGAAAAAGAACTTGACCTAGATTAGATGCATAAGTGCATTTTGTTAAAGATGAGAGATAGAATCCTGATATAAGGATTTTTACCTCTTCTTCTTTTTTTTATTGAGGCATTTTGGATTAGTTTTGAAGTAAATATATTTAATATCACCAATCTGAAGCAGTGTATTCCACTCCAGATTTTGTTGCATAATAATACTTATCGCACATTAAATAAGTAATATAAGGATTTATTATGGTTTAAAGTAGTAATTATACAATATTACACTCTTGTTTGTAAATATATTAATTATAGTACCTTTTTAAACTAAAAAAAACTATGTAAACACTCAATATTACTATATTAGATAAATTGCACACGAATATTTATGATATTCTGCAAGCGGCAGTATGACAAATGAAAGGAGAAAAACATATGAATAAAAAATTATCAATAGGCATGGTTTTGATACTCTACGCAGCTCTAGCAGGAATACCGAGTGGTTTGGCATTCCTCCAGGAAAAGAATATAATTGTACAATCGTACGGTATTTCCTGTGGTTCATGCCATGTTGATCCGAGTGTCAACACACCAGGAAAAATAAACCTGACCATACCTTCGAATCCAAAACAATTGAAGGGAAAAGAATTACCACAGCCAGGGATAGATCAGATGGGAATGCCCCAAATATTCTATCCGGGAATTTTCCGCCAGATGGGTGTAATATCATCAATGTTCATATCAAGCAACACTTAATGGAGCATGACCAGGCAAATATATAGTCTGTGAGAAATGCCATGCTCCACCCCCTGATTCAATGGAACCCAGTAATGGTAACCTGATAGCCATGCATCTGTCAAGAGGCAAATCCTGTGTTAAATGTCATATTACCGAAATCGGACATGAGAAATCATTAATAAAAGAATAGCATTTAACTCGATACATGAAATGCCAGCGATGCAGCAAGAGCGCAATGATATATCAGAAATACTCAAACGCACACCTCTGTAAATCCCATTTTATAGAAGATGTTGAGCGAAAGATCAAGCGTGATATCCGTAAATTCAACATGATAGGCAGAGGTGAAAAGATAGCTGTGGCATTAAGCGGCGGCAAGGACAGCATCGCATTATTATATGTCCTTCATAAGATCTTCCAGAACCGCCCTGATCTTGAATTTATGGCAATTACGATAGATGAGGGCATCAAAGATTACAGGGCACATACGCTTGAGCATGCTATTAAACTTACAAATGAACTTGGCATCAGGCATATCATCAGGTCTTTTGAGGATGAATTCAAAACATCACTTGATGCTTTGACCCAAAAAAAAGAGAATGCTGCCTGCACCCTTTGCGGGGTTCTTCGTAAAAATATCCTGAATAAAGCCGCGCGCGAGCTTGGCGCCGATAAGATCGCAATTGGGCATAATCTTGATGATGAATCCCAGACGATCTTGATGAATTACTTGCGCGGGGACGTTGACAGGTTAAAAAGAATGCTCCCCGGAACTATCCAGAAAGGAATGGTGCCAAGGATCAAGCCGCTTCGGAGTATTCCGGAAAAAGAGGTGGCTCTTTATGGATTTATGAATAACCTTCCCGTGAGTATGGATGAATGCCCGTATGCAGGCTCAGCTCTTCGGAATGAAATACGGGATATGCTGAATAATTATGAAGTAAAACATCCGGGGACAAAATACTCTCTCCTGGGCGGTTATGAATCTATTTCCGAATTTTTGCGTCCCGCTGATTCGCAGATCGTGTTTTGCGAAAAATGTAACGAACCGGGCAGTGACAGGATATGCAAAACATGCAGGCTGCTCGGGAGAAAATGAATAATTATCCGATCATCAGCATCAAGATCCGGATTATTATGAATGCCCATCCGAGTGCAACAACGATCCAGATAGCCTTTTTTGCGACTTCCGCTATTGCCAGGAATATTGTCAGTATTACAAGCATTCCAATCGCATCCACGATAGATTGTGGTAAAAGGATGCCTGAAATAAATTGAATAAGCTCAACTATCTTCTGGCCAATCCAGTGTCCGATAGTGTATATGAATGAAAGAACGTCTTCCAGTAAAGTTTCTGCCATGGTTTACCCTCAAGCCAGTAACAACAGATAATATACTATTTAAACATTGCCCGAAAAAAAAATTAGTACTGGATATAAATCCAGCACTTTAGTTAATTATCTCCCTTTAGACCTTTTCCAACCTGACATCATCGATGTAATATATGTCTCCTGCAGTTGCAAAGCCTGCAAAGTTGAACATCAATCGTCCATCATTCACCTTAACTGAGAAACCACTCGTGACAAATTCAGTTGTGAATGTCTGCCATCCTGTGGCGAGATTGACAGTATATGCAGGCATATAGGCAGTATATGGCGAAACTTGCTTTATAAGTTTCACTGTCATTTGGTGTCTTCTGGTGGAGTTAGCCGAAAAACTCACCCTGTAGCGTGTATTTGGCTCCAGTTTTATCCCTGTCTGGTACAACTGGATGTTAGTACCGCCACTATTCAGGATGATTCTTGCCATTCTTGTCCCATTAAAACCGGGAGATACTGTACTGAATGTGCCCGACCCGCTTGTGAAAAATCTCCATGAAGTCGTTCCTGATTCAAATCCCGGATTAACGATAATATTGACGGAAGCTGCTGTTGAAACTGTCAGGGTTGCTGAATTGCTCATTACACTGCCCGCAGGATTTGTCACATTGACACGGTAGGTTGAACCATTATCAAGCAAAGTTGTTGGGGGGGTCGTATATGAAGCGCTCGTTGCCCCAGGAATGTCCGTGCCGTTCTTTTGCCACTGATAGCTCAACGATCCGCCTGCAGCCACCACGCTGAATG
>Ga0172443_1124_pt1 | contig 11619 bp, 12 predicted proteins | sample MayberryNE_Catta_6_FD_114741 | JGI IMG/M metagenome (GOLD analysis project Ga0172443, IMG submission 114741) | reverse complement strand
TATGAAGCGAGATAGTTCTAAATATCTAATGGCAGCAGTAGGATATCCATTGGCAGTTATAATAGTCATAATATTATGGACTCTATTGTTCATGTGGATTCGATCATATAAATAATACTCAATTAATTTGATGTTACAAGACCTTTCTACGGTTGTGCGTTAATCTTGAAAAACCTCGTACACTTTTTTCGAGATAGATAACAGTATGCTAATTTTACGAAAGTAGCGTTTTTCCACCTTAGCTATTACCCTGTAATTTGATGCGGAGGATGGGATTTGAACCCACGAATTCCTTCGAAACCAGCCCCTCAAGCTGGCGCCTTTGACCTGTCTGGGCAACCTCCGCAAATGAATGCTTTTATTTTTTTATTTCAAAGCATTATCGAATTGATTAGATAAAAGAGATCGTATTCTCTTTTATCAGAGGGCATCAACTATTTCACTTAATTGTTCGGCTCTCTTCTTAATACTACCTGCCGCTTCAAGAGCGATTTCTTTAGCGGTCAGGGCGCCTGTTGTTTCAAATGTCATAACAAAGGCGTCAGGTTTACTGGTCACTTTAATTGAATCCATGTCGCATTTTTCTTCGCATAACCTGCACATGGAGCATTCAATTACATTAACGACCTTAACCTTATCGCCTTCCATTTTCAGGATATTGCGCGGACAGATTTCCACGCAGTTTCCGCAATAATCGCATTCTCCGATGGTCACAACGGGCATATTCTTGAATCCTGCTGCGACTCCGGCCTGCCATTTACTGTGTTTCCTGCCTGTTCCAAGCCTTGCTATTGCTTCTACTACGACTTTGTGCTTATCCTTGAGTTCCACAATTGGTATGGTTTTATCAGACGGTTCTACCTGCGGATCAGCAGAAACCAGGTCGCCTGAATATACGACCTTCGGGCCTTCTGCGCTAAGGGTCAATGATACTTTGCATAAAGTGCATCCTGCGCCTTTGCAGTTACATTCTTCAGGAAGCACATAGGATTTATTATCTGTTTTTAACGGGATCAATCCTAATCTTAAGGCAAACTGTTCATCAAACAATACAGAAGTATTTTCATAGATATTAACATCATCAATAGCCATTACCGGAACTTCTGCAAGGATGCTTCTTCTTAAAGCATTTGCAAATGATGCAGAAACATCAGATAGAACGAACCTTGCCTTGCGCTCTGATAATTCGATTATGTCAATATCCATTTACACACGCCTGCCCTTCTTAGGTTTTGTGCCGTCATGAGGTATCGGGGTAACATCCTCGATCCTGCCAATTTTTATTCCGGCACGTGCAAATGCCCTGATGGCAGCCTGCGCTCCTCCTCCGGGACTTCTCTGCATGTTGCCGCCTGGTGCTCTTACTTTTATGTGAATACCCATTATTCCTTTGTCTCTTATCTTATCAGCAATCTGGTTAGCCATCTGCATGGCAGTGTAAGGGGAACTCTCTTCCCTTGCAGCCTTTGTAACCATACCGCCGCTTGTTTTTGCTATCGTTTCAGCCCCTGTTAAATCAGTAATTGTTATCAGGGTATTGTTGAACGAGGAATATATATGAGCTACAGCCCATTTCTCAGTTGCCATTATTTAGCCTCCCTCATGGGGACATTTCTTGTTTCTTCCGGTTTTGTTGTTTCCTGGACAATATTCTTTACTACCTGTCCAGGTCTTGATGGATGAGATTCCTTTGATAATTCGGAACCTGTATAATAACCCAATGACAATTCCTCATTAGCTGGAACAAGATAGCCGGGTACGGTGATCTTTCGTCCTGCAACGGAAATGTGTCCATGTACAATAAATTGCCTTGCCTGTTTCGGGGTATTGGCAAGTCCCTGCTTGTGCACCTGGGTCTGAAGCCTTCTCTCAAGGAAATTATTTACATCAAGCGACAGGATGTCGTCAAGTACGGAATCAGTCTTTAAGAGCCCATACCTTTTCAAACGGTTAAGAATATTTTCTCCATCTGTTTTCACATGCCCCTTAAGTTCTCCTTTAATACTTTCCGCAAGTAATTTCCTGGCAAGTTCTCTGTATTTCTTAAGTTCGCTGTGAGCTTTCCAGACTTCCCTCTTGTTCCTGAGGCCATATCTTTTTACAAGTTCAACCTCAGGCTCGATCCTTGTTGCCTGCCAGGGATGCTTGGGCGTGTTATATGATTTCCTGTTTTTTCCCGGGTAGCCCATTATTTACCAGCTCCTTTTGTCTCTTCTTTCTTTTCAGCTTCCTTGGGTTTTGCCTGGAGAGCTGCACGTGAAACACCAACTGTTCTTCCTCTTCTGCCAGTTGATCTTGAGCGCTGGCCGCGTACTCTTAGACCGCGTTCATGTCTTAATCCTTTATATGAACGCATTTTTTTCATTGTGTTCAAATCTTCATTAAGACCTAATAATACATCTGTCCCGATAAGATGCTTGTCTTCACCTGACATGATATCGTTTTGTTTATTGACCATCCATGCCGGGAGAATAGTTGATATGTTGTCTACTGATGATTGTAATCTCTCTGTTTCCGCATCGGAAACATAACCCAATGTTGCTTTTGGATCAACAGCTGAATTAAGGGTCAAGATTTTTGCCGCACGCCTGCCTATGCCTTTTATTCCTATCAATCCATACTGGACGCTTTTTTTGCCATCAAGGTCAGTATTTGCAATACGCACAAAATGTTTGATCTCAGGGCCTGCTTCTTTGGCTTTAGGAGCTTCTTTCTTTCCTTCTTTCGGGGCGCCTTTACGATCTTTCTTTTCGTGTTCTTTTCCTTCCCCTTTCCCCTCGTGTTTCTTTTCCTGCTTCTTCTCTTTCTTCGCTTCCTGAGGAGCTGCTTCCTGCTTGGGAGCCTCTTTCTTAGGTGCTTCTTTCTTGGGTTCTTTTACTTCTTTCGTTTCTTCTTTTTTAGCCATATTTTCCTCCTGTGGCTTTAGCCCCGGATTACCCGGCGCAGCCCTCACATTTGGGCAGCCCTAATACTTTTGCATAGCATTTATATCTTATGTATCACTATTGTCGAAAAAATGTGATAAAAATGTTCAGAATAATCCCTGCAATCGACCTGAAAAATAGAAAATGCGTTTCCCTTGTCCAGGGTATTCCAGGTACGGAGAGAGTATCAATTGACAATCCTTTAGATGTCGCTTTGCGCTGGATAAGGGGTGGCGCTAAAATAATCCATCTCATCGACCTTGACGGCGCCATCGAAGGACTCCGTTTAAATAGTTCAATAATTGAATCAATAATAAAATTTTCCAGGATTGAAACCCAGGTAGGCGGCGGGATAAGGTCCAAAAAGGATGCACAGGATCTTCTTTCATTGGGCATAGACAGGATTATCCTTGGTACGGCTGCAATAAGGCAACCTTCCCTTGTTAAAGAACTCGCAGACGAATTCGGAGGCAACAGGATCATGGTTGCCCTGGATTCAAAAAATGGCAAGGTTACCACACATGGCTGGGCTGAACAATCCACATTCTCGGCTGTCGAGCTTGGCAGGAAATTTGAAGAACTCGGAGCAGGAAGCATACTTTTTACAGATATTAATACGGAAGGTTTATTACAGGGAGTAAACCCTGAGCCCACACGGGAACTTGTAGATGCCCTGGAAATCCCGGTAATAGCATCGGGCGGAATAACCACATTATCAGATATCGAAATAATTAAAGGGACAGGAGCAAAAGGCATCGTTATCGGAGCTGCCCTTTATGTAGGGAATTTCACTCTGGGTGAAGCGCTGGAATTTGATGAAAATTAAAATGAATTAACAATCTTTAAATAGAGAATATGAGATTATAATTAGTCTTAAACATCAAGAAAAACGGAAATGTTTCCATCTTGATAAAAAAATATATCAGGACGACCAATATGAACTCCTATTTATTTTTAGGAAGTATTGCAATATACTTGATCGGGGCTATATCTGCCCTGATATTCAATAAAAAAAATCGCTTATGTACGTATGCCTCATTTTTAAGCGCATCCATCGCATCGATTTTAGGAATGATTTTTTCATTTTCCGTGCTATCCGGCAATACCTTTAATTACGTGTTGCAGGGCTTAACGCTGCTGAGTTATGGATTTTACGTTGATAAATTGTCTGCATTCTTTATTCTAATCATATCAATAACAGGGTTTGCGGTTTCTGTTTATTCAACAGGATATGTTACCGAATATTTCGGGAAAAAGAATATCGGTTACCTGGGATTCCTGTATAATATATTTATCCTTTCAATGATTCTCGTAGTTTCTGCAAACAACGCAGTCATGTTCCTGATTGTCTGGGAATTGATGTCTATAATATCCTATTTGCTTGTAATGTATGAACATGAAAAAAAGGAAACAAGAAAAGCCGGTTTTATCTATATTGTTATGACACATTTCGGGACAGGTTTTATCATTTTATCGTTCCTTATCCTTGCAAGTTCAACAGGCAGCTTTAATTTTGAAACTTTCCGCGCAAGTGGAGGCACTCTTGCCCCGCATCTTAAGGACCTTGCTTTCATTTTTGCACTTATCGGTTTTGGCACAAAGGCAGGAATTGTTCCTCTACATATATGGTTACCATATGCACATCCTGCAGCTCCAAGCAATGTATCCGCACTCATGTCGGGAGTAATGATAAAAACTGCAATTTTCATGCTTATCCGTGTCTTTTTTGATTTCTTGGGAGCAGGCGTTGCCTGGTGGGGTATTATATTGCTGATAATAGCTTCAATTTCAGCACTTCTTGGTGTAATGTATGCACTTATGGAACATGATATGAAACGCTTGCTTGCGTATCACAGTGTTGAAAATATAGGAATTATCCTGATAGGCGTAGGAGTTTCAATGATCTTTATGGCTTCGGGGCATCCTGACCTTGCAGCATTTGGATTAATAGCAGGACTATATCATACGATAAACCATGCGGTGTTTAAATCACTCCTGTTCATGGGAGCAGGCTCCATCGTATATTCAACCCATACAAGGAACATAGAAGAATACGGGGGGCTTATCAAGAAAATGCCCTGGACAGCGCTTTTTTTCCTGATCGGGGCAATATCCATCTCGGCACTTCCTCCATTTAATGGTTTTGTGAGTGAATGGCTGACATTCCAGGCTCAATTACTAAGTATTAACCTTTCAGATAATATTACAAAAATACTTGTGCTTTTTAGCGGCGCAGGTCTTGCTCTTACAAGCGCTCTTGCAGCGGCCTGTTTTGTAAAAGCTTTCGGCGTCAGTTTCCTTGCTCTTCCAAGAAGCAGTCATGCAGAACATTCAAAGGAAGTACCTGTTTCCATGTTGATCGGGATGTTTCTTCTTTCATCTATGTGCATTGTCCTTGGCGTAATGCCATTTTATTTCATAAAAATTATTGATTCAATATCCGCGCCACTTGCAGGCGTAAGTATCATTTCCAGGATGAATTTTGGCTATTCAATAGCTACGGTTTCCTCTTCAACACCCGCGACCATATCGACTATATGGATCGCAATCCTGGTATTTGTGGTTTTGCCTCTTCCGGTCATTATGTATCTTCGATTCCGCCGGACCCCAGCAGCAAAATATGAAACCTGGGGTTGCGGGCAGCCTGTTTCAACAGGAAGAAATGAATATACCGCAACTGCATTTTCAAAGCCGATACGTATGTGGTTGGGAGGCATCTTCAGACCTCACAGGGAGATACAGACAACGTATTCGGACTCACCCTTCTTTAAAGAGAAAGTGATCTTTGAATCCGATATAGAGCCAATATTCGAGAAATATCTTTATGATCCGGTGACCTGGGTAGTAGTAACATTATCAAGATTTATGAGGATAATACAGACCGGATATATCCAGACTTACCTGTTATATATACTTATCACGCTTGTAATTGCATTGATATATGTGGGTAGCGGCGGATGAAATCTGCAAGTTTTAATTTTCACATCCTGCAAATTCAAAAAATCACTCATTAAATTAATATACTTGCACAGCCTCTTTGAAAAATAGATAGGTGTGTTATAATCAAAAACGAATTTATTGATCTGGGATATGAAATATGGATGCGGTTACTGCAAAAGGCAGATCAACCTCAACCTTATGACCCGCCCGGCGAGATTATTGAAATACGGAATTCATCTGAAATATCCATTTTCCCGGAACATTAATATTCAAATTCCATGCCATCATAACCAAGAGGCCACTCTTTTATTGATTCATCATGCGGGGGGAATTTATGGCTCACATGAGTCAGTATCACATTTTTTGCATTCAATTCCCTTCCAAGTTCCATCGCTTCTTTTGAATTCATGTGTTTGGCAATAATCGCTCGCGGTGGGATTATAGCATCCGCTATCAGAAGGTCAGGTTCAAACATTGCCTTAAGGGTTTTTTCCGGAATGTTCTTTGAAGTATCGCCTGTGATAACGACTTTTTTGTTGCCGTCTGTTATTAATACAGCTGCCGACTCTTCAAGGGGCGGATGTGTGACTTCAAGGAGCGTAAAATTAAGACCAATAAGTGAAAAAGGTTCATAAATAATTACATCGTGCCTCACAGGTTCCATGAAATAAAGGTAATTTAATATATAATCCAGCGTATTCTTCAGGCCATACACATTAACTCCATTCTGGATACGATGGAAATCCCCAAAACCAGCATAATGGTCATAATGGGCATGCGTCCAGATCACCCCATCAACATGGCTTATACCTTTTTTCAAAAGCTGCCACCGCAAATCCGGGCTTGTATCAATAAGTACTTTGCCGCATTCCGATTCAATGAGAACCGAGAAACGAAGCCTCCTGCTTTTGCCACCCGCTATTGCATCAAGACAGGTTGGGCAGGAACACCCTATTTTAGGTGTTCCTATGGCATCACCTGTTCCAAGGAGTGTTATTTTCATGCACTTTCATCAAGCTTTTTCAGGTGGGTCCGTTTATTGAACTCGGCAACTCCACGAATTAAATCCTCCTGTGTCAGGACGGTTCTTTCAGTTATAAGACCATTAAGAACAGCTTCCCGTGCTATGAGGCGAAGGTCTGAACCTGAGTATCCGTCTGAAATTTTTGCAATTTCTTCAGTATCGAAGGTGCCTTCGATATTCCTCAAAATAAGGTCGAGTATTTTTTTCCTCATGTCCTTATCAGGTAGTGAAAACTCAACAATCTCATCAAATCGCCTCCATGCAGCATGGTCAAGTATGTTGGGGTGGTTTGTTGCTCCTATGACCAGGACACCATGTTCAACAAGGCTTATCTCATCAATGGCTTTAAGAAGGGTATTTACTGCCCTTTTCAATGCTGCATGCTCATCCGTTGCCCTTGCTTTTGCCACAAAGTCGAATTCGTCGATAAAAAGGATGCAGGGACTGAGGCGCCTTGCAAGTTCAAATACCCGGTCTATATTCTTTGCAGTCTCACCAAGATACTGGTCGGCAATTTGTGAGAGTTTTACCTCCACTATAGGGATCTTAAGCTGTCCTGAAATAGCCCTGGCAACTGAGGTCTTTCCTGTTCCTGGCGGGCCAACGAACAATAATTTCCCGATTTCCCGAAGACCTATCCGCTTCAGGTAATCACGATATTGTATCGCTTTAGTCATTTTTTCGATCTCATCTTCCTGTGCCTTGGTAAGGACAAGGTCAGAAATGTTCTGCTGGATATCTTCCGGCGCTACAATATGGGCAAGTTTAAGCATATCCTCTGAACCTTTTTCAGATTCGATGGTCTTGATCAGGGAGTTAATCCATTCCCTGCCGCTTTCTTTGGGCAGGATCGAAGCTTTTGCTTTCTTATAGCTCACCGGGAGTGAATCATAATTCTCAAAGAAAGAAGCAAGAACAGGATTTTTATTTATATTCTCAACCGCTTCAGGATGTTTTGTTACCCACTTTATGGCAAGATCAAAGATGTTGAGTTTGATCTGGGAACCGAAATCTTCAAATTCAAGGAAAGGTAGTAATTTAGTACTATTTTTTACGTTTTCAATTCCATAAATGGATTTTATGTCTCCTTCAGTGACGTACATGGGACGCTTTACGGTTTTTTCTTTCTCATCCCAGTAATGTTTCCTTATTTTCTGGGGAAGGTCATCTACGGTAAGCTTATCTGACTGATTATACAGATGTGCTGTCAATACCAATTCTGTTATTAAAAATTTCTCATCTGTCATATTTAAACTTCATTGTTACGTCTTGAAATAAGATATAGTTTACTCAAATATTCAACATGTATTCAACATATTCTTTCAGAATTTCCATGCTCTCACCCCGCAAAGAATAAATACCATAATGCAATTGTTTGAACATTCATCACGATTGATTGTTAAATAATATATAAATTATCTATTATTCTTGGAGAAATGAAATGAAGGAAATTCGAATACATGGTCGCGGTGGACAGGGTTCTGTGACCGCAGCAGAACTACTGGCCGTTGCAGCATTTGAGGATGGGAAATACAGCCAGGCCTTTCCTGCGTTTGGCGTTGAAAGAAGAGGCGCCCCGGTAACTGCATTTGTGCGTATTGATGACAAACCCATACGATTACGGAGCCAGATATATGAGCCGGATTATGTGGTTGTACAGGATGCGACTCTCGTTGATGTAGTAAATATCGCTGCAGGGGCCAAACCTGATGGATTTATTTTAATAAACACGGAAAAAAGCCCGGATTCTTTTAATTTTAATACAAAAGCGACTGTCAAAACCCTGGATGCCACTAAACTTGCAATGGACATCATAGGAAAACCCATTGTTAATACGATCCTTGCAGGCGCTTTTGCCGGTGTCTCCGGTCTTATCAATCCTGAATCCATTAAAAATGCCGTCATGGAAAGATTCCCTGGAAAAGTCGGTGAGAAAAATTGCCTGGCAATACAAACTGCATATGATCTTATGGAGGCCCAGCGATGAAACTTATAATCAAGACAGTGACAAAACCAGGAAGCACGCGAGCTAATAAGACTGGAGCCTGGCGTTCATTTATGCCTGTTTTTGATCATAAACTGTGCAGTAAATGCGGAATTTGCGGGATTTATTGCCCTGAAGGAGTTGTCTATAAATTGGAAAATGGTTATTTTGAGCCGGATTATGAATACTGTAAAGGATGCGGCGTCTGTGCTAACGAGTGTCCAAAGAAAGCCATCGTAATGGTGCTGGAGGGAAAATGAGAAAAAATATGGTAGTTGTAGAAGGTTCGTATGCTGTGGCTCATGCGGTCAAGGTATGCAGGCCAAATGTAATATCAGCATATCCGATCACCCCCCAGACGCATATTGTGGAAGACCTGGCGCAATTTGCTGCAGATGGTGAGATGAATTGTGAATATATGAATGTGGAATCTGAATTCTCAGCCATTTCAGCATTAATAGGAGCAAGCGCAGCAGGAGCAAGGACATATTCATCGACCACTTCGCAGGGGTTAGCGCTTATGCATGAAGCATTGTTCAATGCCTCAGGAATGAGATTACCCATTGTCATGACTGTTGTGAACCGTGCGCTTTCTGCCCCCATCAATATATGGAATGACCAGCAGGACTCCATCTCACAGAGAGATACGGGCTGGATACAGCTTTATGCTGAAGACGTACAGGAATCAGCAGACATGACCCCGCAGATTTACAAGCTTGCTGAGGACGAAGATGTTTTGCTTCCTGCAATGTCCTGCATGGACGGGTTTATTCTTTCCCACGTATATGAACCAGTGATATTACTTGAGCAGAGCCTCACTGATGAATTCCTTCCTGCTTATGATCCCGAGTTCACACTTGACCCAAAAAATCCTATGTCATTTGGTGCTTTTGCTGATCCAAGCACGTACACGGAGTTTCGGTACAAACAGGAAAAAGCAATGGGTGTAGCCTTAGAGAAGATAGAAAAGATCGCAAATGAATTCAAAGATATCTATGGAAGATATTATGGCGGTCTTATAGATGGTTATGTACTTGATGACGCTGAAATAGTCATCATGGCAATGGGTTCGATCATTGGAACTGTAAAAGATACTATTGATGAACTTCGAATAGAAGGAGAAAGTGTCGGACTTCTGAAGGTCCGGTCTTTCAGGCCATTCCCGACAGAGGCTATAAGGAAAGCCCTGAAGAACGCAAAGGTCGTCATAACTCTTGATAAGAATATTTCTATCGGAAAGAATGAAGGGGCACTTTGCACTGAAGTCAAGGCCTGTCTCCATAACACAGACAATAGAGTGCCGGTTATTGGTTTCATGCTTGGTCACGGGGGACGCGATATTCCCATAAATATGATCAAAAAAATTATCAATAAGGCAAAGTTAGTTGAAAAAGGTATATTTATAGAAAGCGAATTTGCTGACCTCAGGGAGGATCTGGCATGAGCCTGTTAAAACCCGGTCATCGCGGATGCGCAGGTTGCGGAGATGCTTTTGCAGGAAAATTCGTTCTTGATGCGCTTGGTGAGGATGTTGTAATCGTCAGCCCGACAGGATGTCTTGAAGTATTTACTACACCATATCCTGAATCTGCATGGGGCGTACCATGGATACATTCTCTTTTTGAGAATGCAGCAGCTGTTGCTTCAGGCGTTGAAGCAGCGATGAATGCGCTTGGTAAAAAGAACAACACAAAAATAGTGATAATCGGAGGAGATGGCGCCACCTTTGATATTGGCTTACAGGCAATATCTGGCGCATTTGAGCGCGGGCATGATATAACCTATATCTGTGTTGATAATGAGGCTTATATGAATACTGGTATCCAGCGAAGCGGTGCCACACCATTATATGCAAGCACAACTACAAGCCCACATGGCAAAGTCTCGATCGGGAATCCCCAGCATAAAAAGAATATGCCTGCGATAATTGCAGCCCACGGCTCGCCTTATGTGGCAACAGCTTCGATCGGATATGCACCCGATATGATTAAAAAAGTGAAAAAGGCAGCCCAGGTAAAAGGTCCAACCTATGTTCATGTTCATGCGCCTTGCTGCACGGGCTGGAAATTTGACAGCTCAAAGACCATAGAGGTTGGCAGGTTAGCAGTTGAGACCGCAATGTGGCCGCTATATGAGATGGAAAACGGCGAGGTCACAAACGTCAGGAAGATCAAGAACAGGAAACCTGTGGAAGAATACCTGAAAGTCCAGGGGCGCTTCAAACATCTTTTCACCATGGACGGAAAAAATGAAGGGATCAAGAAGGTACAGGCGATAGCTGACTGGAATGCGAAACACTTCGGATTGGAGTAGGAAATTTAGCATAAATCGTCCTCGATCAAGGGCGATTTTTTTTATCTCTTTTCTTGTCGGATTATCTTGCCATAGCCCGGTTTCTAAGGTCTTTCGGTAGTTTTTCTATGGCGTAACGCAAAGCTGTTCGCGATGTCAGCAATCTCAAAAATATCTTCTAAAAATTTTCCTTGTTTCGCCGGGATTATTAAAGAAACAGCCGATGCACGTCTCTTCCAACGATTTCCAGACCTGGCCCACTTTTTAAGCTCAGATACATAAGCTGGATACATTTCTAAAAAAGCACCGACAGTGTGATTGCAAAGAGTATCGCAAGATGCCCAATTGCTCACATAATCATCTAACCATCTTTCAAACACTTTCAAGTCTTTTTCTTCATAGGCATTATGTATATAATAAGACCAATTGCAGGCGATAAAAGATTCTTCCATGTA
>Ga0172443_1123_pt1 | contig 11733 bp, 10 predicted proteins | sample MayberryNE_Catta_6_FD_114741 | JGI IMG/M metagenome (GOLD analysis project Ga0172443, IMG submission 114741) | reverse complement strand
GGTTTTTTAAACTATATCTGGATACTAATTGGCGTTGTTTGTTATCATATACTTTATCTAATCTGGTTGTTTTTGAATCACGTTTGTTATCATATTGTGTATCAACTCAGATAACAGTATGGTATTATAATTTAATGATAACTTCAGCAAAAATTATGTACTTTGCTTGTGTGTAATCCTCGATTTTATGTTCCTTAAATTCAAAGATGAAGTTTCATCAATATTATCCAGTGCTGTGGAAAAAGCAGGATTCAAGACTGAAGACCTTGCTTTGACTGAATCGCCTCATGCAGACCTTGCGTCTTCTGTAGGATTCAAGCTGGCGCCGAAATACAAGAAAAGCCCTAAAGAAATCAGTGAAAAAATTTACGAAAATATCTCGATACAGGCAGATTCTTATGTTGCCAGGGCGCAAATGTCAGGGCCTTATATCAACTTTTTCATAAGCCGCACTTTCCTGAATGAGACCATCCTTTGCGTGCTCCATGACAGGGAGAATTTCGGGAACCTTAACAATAAGGGGAAAGTTATCCTGGAGCATACTTCGGCCAATCCTGATGGCCCGCTGCATATCGGTCACATCAGGAATTCCGTAATTGGCGATACCCTTGCCCGGATCCTCAAACGCGCCGGGTATGATGTGGAGACGCAGTATTATATTAACGATATGGGGCGGCAGATCGCTGTAGTTGTCTGGGGACTTGAGAATTTCCAGTTCGATACAACAAAAAAGAAAGACCATGCGATCGCGCAAGTTTATATTAATGCCAATAAGACTCTCGTTGATGAAAAAGAACATTCGCCAGAAGTGGATGCCATAATGAAAAAATACGAGATAGGCGACCCCAATATAGAAGCAAAATTCAAAAATGCCATCGATACATGCATGGAAGGGATAAAAGAATCCCTGACGCGCATGAATATCCGTCATGATAAATTCATCTGGGAATCACAATTCGTTCGCTCTGGAGAGGTGAATCTGATCATGGACAAAGTCAAGGCACTTGACCGTACCGCGATGAAGGATGGCGCTTTCATGGTTGACCTGAAAGATATGGGAATACAAAAGTCACTCGTAGTCCAGCGCTCGGACGGGACTTCTCTTTATACCACCCGCGACCTCTCATATCATGAATGGAAGGCAACGCAATGCGACAGGATGATCGATATCCTTGGAGCTGACCACAAACTTATTTCATCACAACTAAAAGCAGTGCTTCGGATACTGGGTCATAAAGAACCTGAGATCGTTATTTTTGAGTTCGTGTCGCTGCCCGAAGGCTCCATGAGCACGCGGCGCGGTGTTTTCATTTCAGCTGATGAACTCATTGATGAAGTTGAGAAAGCAGCTTTTGAAGTCGTTGATAAAAAGCTTCCGGACAAAGATCTGGATTTCAAGAAGAAAGTAGCAGCTTTTGTGAGCATCGGTGCAGTGCGATATGATATTATCAGGATATCCCCTGAGAAAGCCACAGTATTTGATTGGAAAGAAGCTGTGGACTTTGAAAAACAGGGCGCGCCATTTATTCAATATGCCCATGCAAGAGCATGCAGTATAATAAAGAACGCGAGGGATGTGGGAATTTCATTTGAGAATTTCGACCCCAATATCCTTCTTGAAGAACAGGAAATAATGCTGGTCAAAAAGCTATCTGTATTTGAAAACGTGATAGACAATGCATCACGGGAATTGAAACCAAACCTTCTTGCCATATATGCAAGGGAACTGGCGGATTCGTTCAACCAGTTCTACAGGTTCGTACCAGTTCTTTCAGCCGAACCCGAATTCAGGTCAGCGCGCCTTGCGCTTGTTGAATGCTCCCGTATCGTTCTTGCAAATGCGCTTGATACATTGGGTATATTTGCCCCTGAATCAATGTAATAAAATAAGAGAAGTGCTCTAGGTTTATGAAAATAATATCGGTCGTAGGTTATAAAAAAACAGGAAAAACAACATTAGTGGGACAGCTGGTCAAAGCTTTAAAAAAATATGGAACAACAGGAACAATAAAACATCTCCATGAACATGATATTAATGCTCCAGATACCGATACCTGGAAACATGCACAGGCTGGCGCTGATGTTGTGGTCGCAGTTACTCCGAATGAGCTTGTGAAATTCTCGCGCAACAATGATCTGACAACTGCACTGGATGAACTTGCAAATGCAGGAATGGATTTTGCAGTAGTGGAGGGTTTCAAGGACAGCAAACTGCCTAAAATCGCACTTGGTGATGTTGAGGCCACTGAAATTATCAAACGGCTGGACACTTTTGGAAGTGTAGATATTGATGAATTGGTAAATATCATAATGAAGCAACCTGAATTTCACACGCTTGATTCCTTGCTTCGAAAGCTAAGGAGTTCAAAATCAATTGAAAAAGCAGGAGCTATCGGAACATTTACCGGAATTGTCAGGGCTGTTACAGATAAAACAAACACCGAGTTTTTGGAATTTGAAGCATACGGTGAACTTGCCCGGAAAAAGATGGATGAAATATGCAAGCAGCTTATGGAAAAAGAGGGCATAGTCCATGTACTGATGCATCACAAAACAGGAATAATCCCCGCGGGTGAGGACATTGTTTATATTGCTGTTGCAGCCAGTCACAGGGAAGAGCTTTTTCCGGTATTGAGGGAAGCGATCGAACGATTAAAGGTTGAAGTTCCTGTATGGAAGAAAGAGCATACTATTAAAGGGGAGTGGTGGGTGCATGACAAATGATGCTTTCTGATTCAGTTATCTGATATATTTGGAAAAAGAAAATGCAAAAAGCGAACTCAGATGCTATTATTCTACGAATACCTGAAATGGACATCAATATCAGCCGTACCCATAGTTGATTGGATAATAATTCCCTCTCCCTTTTTTGCCGTAACTTTGCGGCTGAATGTTTTTACCTGTTTGCTCTCAGAAATGGAATTTATATTGTTATTCTTCAGGAAGTTGTCATACTGTTCCCTGCCTGGCACCAGATAAATATCAATATATTCAGTCGATCTGATATCAACAGATACAGGCACATCGAAATCAAATGGATACGAAGGGTCGTATAAATATATGAACGTCAGGTATCCATGATCCAATTTTATATTTTGATCATGCTCAAGGCTCGCGAAAACCATTACTGCATAACAATTTTTCTTTTCACAATACACTCCTGCCCCGCCGTCGCTAAACAACCTGTCCCTGTCCACGATCGGAGACCTGTGCCCCGGACTTTTCATCCATCCGTCAACGATTGCCCGGCTCATATTTCCCTCATCGCTCAAACCTTCTATCATATACAGGTCTTCTGCTACTATAGTGTAAAATATTCTATTTTCCTGAAGCCTGTCACCCACGCTCCTGCCTTCAAGGTCCTTATGAGCAAATCCTTCAATCGAAAGCGTTTTGCTGTAATTTCTGGCAACCTGTGCGATCCTGGTGTCCCATTTGAGCGTATTTGTCCCTGAAGTCTTTCTTTCCTCATTGATATTATCGAAAATCTCACTTTCTATCTTTTGAATATCAATAGAGGAAGCATTGAAAATAGCTTTATTGAGCTCGTTTCTATGCAGTGAAAAATCCATCCCGCTATAATTAAGACTATCCTTCGGGAATTCGAAAAAGAATTCAAATGCCTGGTTGTTGTAAGTCCCGTTTATGGAAATAAGCCCTGGCCTCAGTTTCTCAATGGTTGTGACCAAGCTTCCGTTCGTAGCAAATCCCAATAAATTATCGTTATTATAGACATTCCCTTCAAGAGGTTCAAATGTCTCGTTCACGAAAAAATGCATTTTATAAGAGCTATCCCCGATGTATGACGTGCATCCTGCCGTGAATGTTGCCAGAATGATAATGAGAGATACTATTAATATCTTGTTACCCTGCATGATAATAAGCTAATAATGATCGTCTTTAAATATAATTATATGTTTTGAATTCCAGGATCAATTATTTTCAATCCAAACAATTTAATATCCTGAAAGCTGTATTATTTTAAAAAGTAAAAAGATGATCACTATGGAACAAGATAAATGGCTGTATCATAATACATTGAAATGGAAAGGGGAGAAAAAAGCAGACCTCAGGTTCATTGAAAGCAAACAGGAAATAGAAGTAGCAACGCCTCCTGAATTCGGGGGGCATGAGAATATAATAAGTCCTGAAGATCTTTTTGTATCATCCGCCAATGTCTGTTATATGACCACGCTTCTTGGCACGATCAAGAACATGGGTGTTGAATTGATATCATACGAATCCCGGGCCGAAGGGATACTTGAAACCGTCGATAAAATGAAGATATTCACAAAAATAATAATAAGACCAAAAATCAAAGCAAAGGAAACTGAAGAGAAGATCAGGATGATCCTTAATCATGCTGAAAAACGATGCCTTGTTGCGAATTCGATGAAGACACAGGTCATAATAGAGCCTGAGATTGAAACAGCTTAAAATTGACAGGAAAAAACCAAAAAAAACAAGACAAATGACAGAACTTTTGATAGAGGATACTGCCCTCGAACTCATCAGAAAAGAGTTGATAAAAGAAAATGCATTCGCGATGCGTATTTTCATTGGCGGGGGCGGATGCTGCAAGCATTTTGAGATAATCCCTGTTAAAAAAGCGCTTTCCGGGGATATAACTTTTATGCAGGGCGGGATAAGGATACTCGTGGAAAAAGAAATTGCGCAAAATTCTTCAGGTATCCGGATAAAATATGATGAACACAAAGGATTATTAATTGATTTAACCTAATAAAGCAATCAGGATAGGTTTATATAAAATAAATTCGTAATTGTACGAACGTAAATTGGAGAAAAAATGATAGGCATTTCAAAACTTTATTGCGGGACTGTTGAACCATCAGACGCTCTGCGGTACGGGCGTGACTCAAGTAAACTCCCTTCGCATTTATTGCAATTTTCAAAGGATAAAAAACCGGTCGTTGTCTGGAACATGGGCAGGCGCTGCAACCTTAAATGCGTCCATTGCTATGCCCAGTCAAAGGACATTGAATATAATAACGAACTCACGACCCAGCAGGGTAAGGAGCTTATCGATGACCTTGCCCGGTTCGGCGCGCCAGTTATTCTTTTTTCGGGCGGCGAACCCACAATGCGAAAAGACCTTCCTGAACTTGCGCTATATGCAAGGTCAAAAGGGATGCGCGCTGTCATTTCTACGAATGGCACGCTTATCGATAAAAAAATGGCTAAAGTCCTGAAGGACATCGGCCTGTCGTATGTCGGGGTTTCACTTGACGGCATGAGAGAAACAAATGATAAGTTCAGGGGTGTAAAAGGAGCGTTCGATGCTGCCTTAAATGGCATGCGAAACTGCCTGGCAGAAGGCGTCAAGGTGGGATTGCGTTTTACGATCAACAAACAAAATGTAAAGGATATCCCGGCTATTTTTGACCTTCTTGAAAAAGAAAATATTCCAAGAGTGTGTTTCTATCATCTTGTTTATGCAGGGCGCGGCTCAAAAATGGTTGAGCAGGAACTCTCACATGAAGAAAGCAGGAAAACCCTTGATATTATAATGGATCGAACTAAGGCGCTCCATGAAAGGGGCTTTCCGATCGAGGTATTGACCGTTGACAACCACTGCGACGGCCCGTATGTTTATTTCCGTCTCCTGGAGGAAGATCCAAAGCGCGCCGCAGACGTATTAGAACTACTGCAGATGAACCAGGGCAACTCTACAGGCATCGGCATAGGCTGCGTTTCCTGGGATGGCTCAGTGCACGCAGACCAGTTCTGGAGGCACTACTCATTTGGCAACGTGAAAGAACGAAAATTCAGCGAGATATGGATGGATACCAATAATGAATTAATGGCAGGACTCAAGAACCGCAAGCCCCTTATCAAGGCAAACGCTGACAGGTGCGCCCACTGCAAATGGTTCGATATCTGCAACGGGAACTTCCGTGTAAGGGCTGAAGCGATCTATAATAATGTCTGGGCTGATGACCCTGCTTGTTACCTGACAAAAGAAGAGATCGGGTATGATGAGATGAAATAGTATTTAATATCTTTTTCTTTTTTATCAAACATAATTCCCGCGTAACCTATTTTACCCCTGAACACATCTATCACTCAAATCTATGACTACTGAATGTAAAGACTGTAAAGGCACAGGGACTATAATCCTCAGTGAAAGGGAATGTCCTGACTGCAAAGGCACGGGTAAGCCAAAATCCATAAGCCTTGACCGACTTTCTGAAAAAGACCTTGGTGCCCTCATGGGTGGTGGGATAAAATGCATAAAATGCTTCGGCACGGGCAAATTCTCAGTGACAGAACCCTGCAAAGCATGCCAAGGTAGAGGGAAATTCATCACCTGCAAGATGTGCGGGATAGAAATTACAGGCAGGGGAGAATTGTGTGAAAACTGTGCCAAAAAACAATATGTCCATATCCTCAGTCCCGAATGCGATACACGTGAACTTGAGATCGGGAAGATCTATGAGGGAAAAGTGCAGGGTCATGCTAATTTTGGCGTGTTCATTGATCTGAATCCGCAGATGCGGGGACTTATTCATTCAAGCAATTTGAGTTTTACTCCGGAAATCGGAGATAAGATATTCGTTGAAGTAAAAAACATTGCCCAGAATGGCAATATTGAACTCCTTATTAGAAGCCCGAAAGATTACCAGGTGATCCAGGTTGAAAAACAGCTTCCCAGAAGAAAGACTACAGAACTCACAAAGTTCATCGGGAAACTCATTCATCTCTCAGGTGAGGTCATCCAGATAAAGCAAACCGGAGGTCCTACGATATTTTCCATTTCGGATGAGGATGGGACAGTCCAGTGCGCGGCATTTGAAAAAGCAGGAGAGCGGGCATATCCTGAGATAAAGGCCGAGACGATCGTTAAAGTCATTGGAGAGCCATCCATGAGAAACGGCGCATTGCAGGTTGAGATCCGCTCCATCAGGCAGCTCGATGGGAAGGATGCCGCTGGAATAAAAGAGCAGATCGAAGCAGCTATAGACAAACGCGCCCAACCCCATGAGATCCAGTTCCTTGTAAAAAGTGATATACTTGAGAAATTAAAACCCAGGATGAAAAATGCCGCTAAAATCATAATGAAAGCTGTATATAAATCCAGGCCAATAATCATAAGGCATCATGCTGATGCAGATGGGATCACATCTGCGATCGCAATTGAACGTGCCATTTTGCCTCTTATCAAGGAAATCGGAGGATCTGATGCTGACCGGCACTTTTTCAGGCGCTCTCCTTCCAAAGCGCCTTTTTATGAGATAGAGGATGTGACAAAAGACATTACTTTTGCACTTGAAGACCAGGAGCGTTTCTCCCAGAAGATGCCGCTTGTGGTATTGATGGACAACGGGGCGACAGAGGAAGATATGCCTGCGATGAAACAGGCTGTTATTTATGGAATTGATATCATGGTCATTGACCACCATCATCCTGATGGTACTATCGATAGCATGGTGCTTGAACATGTTAACCCTGCTTATGCAGGCGGGGATTATGGACTAACAACAGGAATGATCGGTACTGAAATTGCACGGATGATAAATCCTGATGTGACAGAAGAAATTAAGCACCTTCCGGCGGTTTCAGCCATGGGCGACAGGTCATCTGCACCTGAAGCTGATGCATATAAAGCCCTTGTGGCAGAAAAATATAAGATCGAAGACCTGAAGAAAATGGCTCTTGCAATCGATTATGAGGCATTCTGGCAGAGATTCAACGATGGAAGGGGTTTAATGAATGATATCCTCAATCTTAATTCAAATTTAAGATATCAAAAGATCGTGAATTTATTGAACGAGCAGGCAAATGCGGCAATTACCGAACAGCTTGAGGCCTCGATGCCTAATGTTAAAACGCAGAAATTGCCTAACGGGACAATAATGAACGTGATCGATGTTGAAAACTTTGCGCATAAATTCACATTCCCGCCACCTGGAAAGACAAGCGGGGAGATACATGACAGGTTATGTAACCAGCATGCAGGACAGCCGCTTGTCACTATCGGATACGGGCCTGATTTTGCAGTGCTGCGTTCAAAAGGCGTCAAGATGAACATCCCCCGGATGGTGAAAGAACTGCATAGCGAGATAAAAGGTGCAGGTGTGAGCGGTGGAGGGCATCTTGTGGTGGGAAGCATTAAATTCGTGGAAGGGATGAGAAAAGAAGTGCTTGCAAAACTTGCAGAAAAAATAGGAGCGGCCGGGGTTGGATGAAGGTAAGCGATGATTGCGTAGGATGCGGCCAGTGCGCTGCATATTGTCCATTTGATGCAATTACTGTATTTGGCCGCGCTGCCATGAATGAAAACTGCACAGAATGCGGAAAATGCATTGAGTACTGCCCCGTATGTGCAATTTCGGAGGCGTAATGAAAGCAGTAATTATTGGCGCGGGCCTTGGCGGGTTGCTGGCTGGAGCAAAACTCACAAAAGCCGGATACGATGTTGAGATTTTCGAGCGCCTTCCTTTTATTGGGGGCAGGTTCACCAATCTTCCTTATAAAGGTTTCAAGCTAAGCACTGGCGCGCTTCACATGATACCTCACGGCTCACGCGGGCCTCTGGCACAGATGTTAAAAGAAGTGGGTGCTGATGTAACTATCATCGACTCCCAACCTATGGCAGTGATCCAGAAAGAAAACAGCGAGATAATCTCCTTTCATGATTTTCGAAACGAGCTTACACTTACAAAACAGGTGAAACTGGGGACTGTCCTTGCATATTCCCTGAAATTCAAACCAAAAAACGATATCTCATTCAGGGATTGGGTATTGAAATATTTTGATGATGAATTCCTTTTTAAGCTTGCGGATTCTTTTTGCGGCTGGGCATTGAGCCTTACAGCAAAGGACGTCCCGGCGCGGGAGATGCTTGAAATAATCGATAATATGTATCTCTACAAAGGCTCAGGGGTCCCGATTGGTGGATGCGGCGCAGTAACAGATGCGCTTTCACAGATAATAAGATCAAATGGCGGAAGGATTTATTCACAATCCGGTGTTGAAAGAATTATTATCGAAAATGAACTGGCAAAAGGAGTCATCGTTAATAGAAAAACAATCTGTGCAGACATTGTGATCAGTGACATAGGACATTTTGGAACAAGCAAATTGTATGAGTGCAAGGATAAGGAATATTTGGATAAAATATCAAATGTCAAACCTTCAAAAGGAATCAAAATATGTCTTTCCTCGGATGAACCGTTGATAGGTCATAGCGGTGTGTTTTTTACACCATTTGCTAAGAGGATAAATGGCATCAATGAAGTTACAAATGCTGATCCCTCCCTTGCACCACCTGGAAAACATCTTGTGATGTCTCACCAGGCAATCATTTCAGATGACCGGAAAGTTGAGATCGATCTTGGACTCCTTGACCTGAAGCAGCTTTTCCCTGGTAAGAAATATGAAGTGCTTTTGATCCAATCATATTCCAACGGATGGCCTGTCAACAGGGCATCATCAGGAAGCGATAACGGGAATAAGACTCCTGTCAGGAATCTGTATATTGTAGGTGATGGCGCCAAAGGAAAGGGCGGGATAGAGGTGGAAGGTGTGGCGCTCGGAGTCAGGAATGCGATGGGCGAGATCGGGATATGTTAAAGTTCATCCTGATTTGAAAATGTTATTTACTAACAATCAAGTGTTTGAGATTCATTCCTTTCAGAAGATCCACTATTTCCTCTTTATCCGGCGCCATGAGTTCAGATAATCCGGAAAAAAGATTATCGGACATTTCTGCTCTTTTTTTAATAATATGCTTTGTTTCGTGTATTTTCTTTACTGATACTGCGTGCGAAGATTTCTGCTGGATCGCTTCTTTTAATTTGTCCATTGCAAATCCCGCCTCTGAACGCAAATTACTGTCCGGATGATTTAGGCGCAAATCTTCTAACAGATCGTATGTATCAGCTACTATTGCCTGATCCCTCTGGGCAAGTTGTTTCGTTAACCTGATAGCATATATTCTCTCATCCACATTGAGACCATTTAGAATCCGAATGATCTCTTTTGACCGGTCTTTGAAAAACTCATGATGGGTGGCTGCAAGGATGCTGAGTATGAAATAAGATAATTCTCTGCTTTTTGCATTAGTACTTTCAAGGGCGATAAGTAGTTCAGGCACCGCGATTTTCATCCGATCAGGATGTTTCGGGGCTATTTTTGAAAGAATTTCAAGGATATTCAACATACTGTTTTCACGCAGGTCATTTCTTCTATCCCTCATACAGCTTACGATAGCATCTACTTGATAATGTGCTACTCCAGTATGATTTTGTGCCATTCTGTTATAGGCTGAAATTGCAGAATTTAATGCTTTTATGTTGCCTTTTGTCAATATGTCGTTAAGTGCCACTATGGCTTCCGGTACTAAATTTTGGTGGTCATCAAGTAATTCACAAAGAGATGCCATATTGGACTCACTTGCGTTTCCCTTTCCGATTTTTTTAAGGATATTTCGAATTTTTTCTTGAAAATTATTAAAAAAAATCATAATATACCTCCAAATATGTATGTTCTTTAATACCAGGAAATTTCACATTTTTCCATAATATGGAATTTCAATGAACATCCATATAGGTTTTATGAACACAAGCTAAATATCAGTCTTTTTTCATAATACATTACCCATGACAAAAAGGATCGCCCCACGATATGACATGCTCTTTGGCGAGGGCAAATTCAACGCAACCCTTCTTATCGGACCTGACCCCCTTGGTGCAAATTTTGACTTCAAGGTCTTTCTTGAAGCCAGACGAAGACTGATATCGATCGGTTTCAGGTTGACCGATAGCAAACGCGGGTTTGTGGAGTATCAAAAAACATCCAATTACGATAATAAGAATATTAAGGCAAGAATACGTCTTTTTCTTGGCCGTAATTTCAGCGGGAATCTCCAGGAAACATGGCGCGAAAGTCTTGCTAAAGAAGATCTCATATACCTGAAAACACATGCGGGATATGGTAAACACCTGAGCCTGAGCGATGATGTGATTTATTTTACTGATGCCATGAAAGAAGGATTTGATCTTCCGGAAAGGAAACCATACCAGTTGTACTATCTTGATTGCTGCAAGAGTGAAATGTATTATAAGGATGTATTCAAGAACTATGTCGGGGGCAATGGCGTTGACCTTATATTACATAAATGGTTTTGCGATTACATGATAATTGGACCTGTGGTGGTGTTGATCAGGGAACTGATGGCTGGTTCTGACTTTGAGACAATTGTTTTGAAAATGAATGAAGAATATGGAATACCACATTTTGATGTGGAAGATGATCCTGCGGATAAGAGACTGGACAGGAAGATGGTGACGTATTCTGTAAGTGATTGATCTAACCCGGGATAAGATTGGGATGATATTGAAGTTTCAAATCGGGAATTTAGTATAGGAGTGAGTGGACAGGTTGGGGGAGTGGTGGTATCTTAAAAAGGTTTTTTCCTGTCCACTGCAATTCGTATATATACGAACGATAGTATTTATAGTTTATGATTGGTGTAAACCTGGTCGGAATATCGCGGGAAGATGGAACTCCTGAATTATAGCAGATAGTATATAGCATGCAGAAGAGATACAACAATCTTTTTCCTTTTTTATTGACAGGGATAAACATCATGCACCAAAGGCAATATGCCAATGAGTAAACCATCAGCTACCTATAACTTTCATTCAAGAAGCTTGAGAGCTTTGTTGGGGCACATTTTTACGCATATCATACATAAATTGCACTTTTCAT
>Ga0172443_1122_pt1 | contig 11795 bp, 14 predicted proteins | sample MayberryNE_Catta_6_FD_114741 | JGI IMG/M metagenome (GOLD analysis project Ga0172443, IMG submission 114741) | reverse complement strand
ATACTTTAATGCATGGTTTTTCCATTTACGAACACAATCATCAACCTTTTTTGGGGATACGTGGGCGGTTTGCTGGAAGATATCCCGATGTTTATTAAATTATAAATATGTGATTAAGAAAATATGCGTAGTAGTAATATTCACAAAGGAGTCTGGATGTGAAGCTATGAAACTTCCATTGTTAACCGATAAACTATGAAAATGCTACCAAGAATACAACTTGGTAGCTTCCTGGTAGCATAGCCATAGGGTTGGTAGCATGTGGCAGCATTTAATATGTGTGACAGTTATTTTTATTGGGGGATTTATGCATGAAGCGTCAAGACAAGGTAAGCATATTCTGGAGATTTTGGTAGGATACCATCAGGGTTGGTAGGATACCAAAAAGTCGTTTAGATAGAGTGGAGAGTAGAGAGATAATATAATCTATATATAATATATACTGGGATTGACACTCTGGTTTTCTCAATACCCATCTCTGCTGAGTGTGAGTCTCCATGGAGTACGGTGATACTATGGATTCAAACCGAAGAAAAAGGAGAGGAGAAAAGACTATTCTGGATATTTTGCTACCAGGTGGCAAATGAGGTAGCAGGTAGCAAAGAAGCGGTATAGATAGAGTGGAGAGTAGAGAGAGATAATATAATCTATAATAATATAATATACTGGTATTGACACTCTGCTCTTCTCAATACCCATCCATGCTCAATGTGAGTCTCCATGGAGTACAGTCCCCAAGGATAAAAAAAGAAAAGAAGAAAAACCAATTTTGGATATTTGCTACCTGGTAGCAATGATGGTAGCAGGTAGCAAAGTTTGATATCGCGCCAAGTTGGTCCCGAAATCTGGATCTTTATCTTTCATTCCAGAATGTCATTGACATACCCTTGCCTTCACTGGATTTCTTTTGCTTCTAATAATAAGCCCGGTCATATTCAGGACCGATATACTTATTCTTTTCCGGGAAACCTGGCTCTCCTGCCGCCTTCCACTCATAGAATCCCTGTTTTAACCAATAGAGGTATCTGAAAACCCGTTGTACTCTTTAGCCTCCATCAAGAAGTGCTCAAGCAGGTAGCAGTATGCTTCCTTATCTTTTTGGCTTATCCGGGTTTGCTCAAGTAATTTATTGACAAATACTTTGATGTCATTTACGTCAATCATCGTCATCATCTCACCTCTCCGCCGGCACCTGAACCAAAGGCGCAGCCGCTCTGTTTGAGCGGATCGGCCACTTATGTTTCGGCGGCATGGCTACACCTTCCTTTGCATCCTTGACAATCAGATAACCCGTGAGCCTGCGCTTCATTTGTTCTTTCTCGCGCCTGGCACTGTAATACTTGCGGTCCTTCTTTGTAATCACAGTGCTGGAATGCACAAGGATGGTATTTCCGGCGCGCAGTTCGTCTTCTGAGCGTCCAGTAGCTTTTACTTCCTGCTTGATACCCTTTGCAAACCATTCTTCAGTCTGGACATTTATCAGCGTTGGATATTCCTCAGTTCGCATGACAGCGAGATCATGTCTAACCGGAACCACCACTGTGCGTTCTTCAACTATGAAGGTAAACTTTTTCACAGGATCCCAGTGCCACACCTTATTGAGCTTGGTGTATTTGTCCTGGGTATAGTAAGTCCGGAACTCGCCGGTGAATATGCGGCGTGTCCTGGTGACATATACCCAGTTGGGCGCAGGCATCTCGAAACACTGACGCTTGATTTCGCTGTTATCATTGATATCCATGAACACAGTATTATCGTTCCCTCTGGATTCTGCAAGATCCGTCCTCCAGTCATCAGGGAATGCACACTCGTCATATCCAGAATTATCTTCTGTGCGGTCATGGCTGAACGCTATTTCTGGCACCAGTCTGGGGTCTGAATCCCGATAAACTCTGATAGGTTCACCCTCCTCGTTCGTATCATAACGAAGAAACTTGCCATCATTTCGATTGAATGTGGGCAGCGTTGATATCCGCCAGATTTTTGCAGGGTGGTTCTTTTTCTCGAAATCGTCAAGCTTCTGACGCAATGAACCCATGTAAGGGTTCTGTCTTTTGTTGATAGGGGTAACTATCAGTCCGCGATGTTTATTGTATAAAGAACACAGCGATCCCATGCCCTGTGCTGAGAGTTTGCATGCTTTCCTTGATGGATCCATGTCCCTGCACATGACACACACATGCGGCACTTCCGGGCTGACAGTTCTCTCGATTGATACGGCTTCCTTTCTTTGCAACCTTTCAACGCGCTCCTTCCAGGCTTCTTTGCTTGTTTCAGTTTGCCAGCGCTCCCTGGTTAATGGTGTGCTATTTTCAGGCTTAGTCCTCTCACCGTAGCGATTACCTTCACAGAATCCCGCCCCAGGGACCTGCTCCTTATGTGCATATAATGGAAGAAGACACATTGTTCCATCCTGGCAGGATGCTGAGAAAGGCAGCAGGGTATGTAAATCCAGCTTTATCTGACGCTCGCCTGTAACAGGTTCCGGATAATAGTTCCAGCTCATCACGAACCTGTATGTTTCGGCAGTCATCTTCGGCTCGGCACACTCATCTGATTTGATGTCATTTGTTGTTTGTGTTTTTATATATGACATAGTTTCAACTCACTTTCAAACTTTTAAGGGCCCGGGAACCTGATGACCTTCTTTCCGACCTTGCTGGCATAGTGAACACAATTAGCGGTCCCGCCAGGGGAACCATCAAAGAAAGCAGCAAGAACATCAGCAGCATCCACCATGCACTCATTTCGGCGCTTATACGAAGCCATTGAAAATACAGGAGACACCACGGATAACCTTTTACAATCCTTGACCGACCTGAACAGCAAATCCCGGGCATCACCCGAAGGCCAGCGGGCGCACAGTATCTTAGCCGGAAAAGGAAGGATAAGCCATAACGGGATTGAATGATCCAGTGCGAACAGAGCCGCATGAGAATCCAGACCATACGCGCCGCCAGTGATCCATATAGCGCCCGGAAAATCCGAGTAAACTTTAATTAGAGATTGTTCCACATCAACATATTTCAGATGGCGATGCCCGGTGAAGGCTACTTTAAACCGATTATTTTCTGACATATTAGCTCCTGAACTATCAATAATTTGATAATTCGTCAGTGAAAATTTTATTTAAAATCAGCGCTGATGTTGCCAGCCTTGTGGCGCTTGAGCATGCTTCTCATCTCTCAGGAGGGTGGGTCCGGTAGAAAAAAAAATCAACGTATAATCCAAACTGCATCTGGATTCCGTACCGGTTCAATCATCTCGTCCTTTCGGGATTTGAAATACTCTTCAATTAGAAAAATAACGAGGCAGCTCTCGCAGCCCCGATAGCATTATTTCTTGCTATAGCAGTCTTACTTTTTCTTATAGATATTCAGTCCGATCTTGACATCTTCTTTTCCAGGCACTGATTTGTTGCCTTCGGTCGATGCGATTATAATGGTCTTTCCAGATGCTGAAGGACCGAACTCCTTTGAAATGTCCACTTTGATGGTAAGGATATTACCTTCAAGTTTGAGATCTACATTCTTCATAAGTTCTCACACTCCTGTTGGCATCACTACACCCAGTCTGGGCTCATATATTCTACCTTCGTTCATCAATCCCTGGATTGCCGTCTCCAGTTGAGTCACCTTCATTCCTGCGCCTTTACATGGATTACTCAGAGTTTCTATTTTGACGCCCTTGCCTGTATTCATCGAGATTATCTTTTGCTCAACAAAATTCTTCATATCTTCTTCAGAAACAGGCTTTTCAGGGTCAGAAGCTTGTGGTTTCTCCATGGACGCTGGTTTCTGTGCAGATGGCGCTGCCAGAGGATTCATAGACGGCGCATTTTTCATATCCATCAGAACTTTCCTGACAAGTTCTTTGTAGTCCTCTTTTGTGGGATATGCTGCAGCCACTTCCTGCTCAATATCTGAGCCAGCCTTAAGGGCTGCGATCCGGTCGAACGTGGCTTTTGCGGTTTCAAGAAGCCATGTGTTCCGTACATTCTCGTCGACAATCGCGATCTGCTCGGCGCGGATACTGACAAGGGTTGTACCTTCATTGGTGTACATGGATAACTTTCCGATCACTGCCACAAAAGCCGGCACCTTATTCATCAGCTCCTGTATCAACCTGGCCGCTTCCGGCTGGTACTGGCCGGCTGTTACGAAAGCCACGCTAGTAGGATCGGAAACGCGCATCCGGAAAAAGCTTGAATCAGTACCGATATCTTCTATCTCAGTGGCAGTGCCAACGAACATTATCCTGGCAGTTTTTGCGCCAGTGGGTGTCAGGTACAACTGGCTCTCATACTGGTCGCTTCCTTTCTTGGGGACCTGAATGGTGGTGTTTTTTATCTCGGCGGCGAAAAGCCTCGCAGCTTTCAGTCTTTCAAAATTCCCTGCCATATTCATACCCCTGCTGACGCAAGAAGAGCATCCGTCTGACTTGTTACATCTGCGCTGAAGGATTTGATCGATTCGGTGATCAGGTTCTTATCGATCCTGACCCCGGTGACTTCGAAATAGCGCCCCAGCACTTTGCGGGCAATCTCATCCGAGACCGTTGCGGTATCCAGTGATTCCATTGCAATCTCTCTTGCTTTATCCAGGGTGATACCCGTCAATTCTTCGGTCAGCTTCCTGTTGAGAATTACATCCTGGGAAGTGATACCGTCATCGATGACGCCTTTGATTCTCAGGTCATAGACGCCTTCAACTTTTCCATGCTCGGCGCAGGAGCCCTTTGACAGGGATCTGTTGCATTCCGGGCAGCGCTTTATCAGGCCGGAACCCTGCTGCAAGTCGACCAGCGCCCCGACCACGGTAACGAGCTTCTTGGCAATGGTGACATCTCCCTGATATGGCAGTATCTCCGAGTTCTTGTTTATCTTGATGGACATCCTGCCCTGCCATTCAGAGGTAACCACGTTCTTGAAGGTGTAACACTTGCCCTCTTCGAGAACAGAGCTGCCTGTTGACTTCCATGTCGTGAACACAATTGTGCCTGTTTCATCACCCAGCACACCTGTCTGGAGGATCTTCTCATGGCGCGGGTCCCAGAGTACCGAGACCCTGGCATTGAAAGTGCACCATTTGTTGTCCTCTACCATGTCAGCGATCTTGATAGGGCTCTGATTGGCGAATCCTGCATTGGCAAAGAACTCGTCCTGGTTGATGTTGTGGACTTTCAGGAAGTAATTAGTCACGTTCCTTCGAGCTTCATTCAGCGGAACCCTGAACCTGTTCACAAGAATCGAGAGCCTTTCAGTAATGTCTTTTTCCTGTATCTGCACATTCACTTTCGCGAATCTTTCTTTTATTTCTAAAGATGTTTGTTCTATATTTTCCATATTTCACCTTTCACTTTTTTATAGGAGGTAAATAATGGGCTGATCGCGGATTTTAACCGCGAAATGGAGCAAATGCCAGCCCATAATTTACATCATTTCAATCTGTCCGGCAAAGGGGGGTTGATGTTTCAGCACCGCAGTGCGAAACTTCACCCTCTGCAGCGTCGGCGCTGTCATGCTGTTTCTCCGGTATCACTCCCAGTACTTTCTTTGCGCACCTTGGACCGTATACCTGCGGAGCTTTGATCTTGCGGTGGCAGCGCAGGCATTTGTTATAGAGTGCAACTATGGCGTCGGAACTTCCTTCTAATTCTGATTCTACCAACATTTATCACCTTCTTTTTTCTTCGTTTACTTGCAGTAATACTATTGTAATATGATATAAGTATTACTATTGTAATATTAACTACTCTAACTTTTAGCAGCGCTCGGATAAGGCGGCTTAAAATCATACCATTCCTCCAGCACACGGCTGTTTTTGGCGAAGAATGGAACGCTGGTATTCCATTCGACTGAAAGATTCGATGGATCTTCATCATACCATTGAAGAAGCCCAAGTTCCATCAGAGCATCATCAATCCAGGGCCTGTAAGACAGCGGTCCGCTTGCTGCAATATCAAGCATCCGGTCAAGCTCTTTTTCAGTTAGCTTCCTGTGTGCCATACCGCCGTTATTCATATGTGCCCAGCCTCCTTCATACTGAAATGCCTGCAATCGCCGATTATCACATGGTCAAGCACATCGATGCCCATTATCTTCCCGGTTTCCACCAGCTTTTTTGTGATCTCGATATCCTCATTGCTTGGCGCAGGGTCACCGGATGGATGATTGTGTGCTACAATAATGTGTGCTGCCGACTCGATCAGGGCGGTTCGGAACACTTCCCTTGGATGAACAATGTTTGCGTTGAGCGAACCAATGGATATGGTATCTTCTCTTATCACCTGGTTCTTGGTATCCAGGCACAGCTCCACAAAATGTTCCTTCTTTGATTCCCTCATTGCCGGATAGAGCCGCCTGTAGACATCTTCGGGTGAGTTGATCTTGAACTTTGACTGGCTGTCAAACGTCTCAAGCCTTCTTGCGATCTCAAAACATGCTACGATCTGGGCAGCTTTGCCGGATTTGATACCATGGATCTTCATGAGCTGGGTTGCGCCTGCTGAAGATAGCTGCTTTAAGTCGAATTGCGACAGTACCCTCTGTGACAGGTTTATGACATTCTCAGCGGCAGAGCCCGATTTAAGGATTATCGACAGGAGTTCAGCATTGCTTAAAGACGCTGCGCCGCTCGACAACAGGCGGTTGCTCGGTCTTTCTTCTGCGGCCATATCTTCGATTCTAAGTTTATATTTTTGCATTGACACCTCATAATTTTTTAAGAGATAGCTTTACCTGAATCCGCCTGATTTCAGCACCGCAGTGCGAAATCTGGCACAAGCCTAATTATCCATTGAGCTATTGCACGAAGTGCAGAGAAAATATTTGATAATGCTTTGCCACACATCTGTTAGAAAGTGGGGTGGATTTAAGGTATATACAATAACTATTAGGACATAAGAGCAGCAAGACTATAGAATATATACTCTCGTCAGCAATATGGATTTGAGAAAGAGATGGCAAGAATTGGTCGAAATCAACCATGCCCATGCGGCAGTGGAAAAAAATATAAAAAGTGCTGTTATGAAAAAAATAACATAAGCCAAACATTTTTAGCAAATGGTTTTGGTAAAAATTTGCCTAAAGACGCAGTTATAAATACTAATATTCAAAATGAAAAAATGTCAGAAGTATTACTTGAATTTGCAGAACCTTTAATCGATAAATGTAAAGATGACAAAGCATTTTATAAAGCACTCCAGATTTCTGCAATAGCCTGGAATTCTTCATTTTTATCTACTGAAGAAAGAAAGAAATTAATTGATGAGAGTTTTAATAAATATATAAACGATAATAACGAAAGAGAAATAGCAAAAGAAATTTTATCAAAAATGCTGGAGCGAAAAGAAAAGAAATTTCAAAATATAAAAAGAATGATATTGGATTTTCAAATTTCGTATAGAGATGGGCAACAGCATTTAAATGTAATATCATCAACTTCAGAAGGTTGAGGTATGGCAGAATATGGAGAATGGAATCGCAAAGGGGCAACACTCAGCGACGTAACGGCACTAAAAGAATATGGAGTGAGTCAGGACTTCATTGTTAAGGGCATTCGAGCCGGCAAACTGGAGTACCGAGATGGGGCGATTTGGGGTAATCCGTATCTCAGAATATTGAGAAGTCAGCTTGAGCAGTATATCGTTGAGGAGCTTGGTGCAGACTGCTTGTCCAGCAGCAAGAACCGGACAGAGCTGCGTAAGATCAAGAAGGAAATGGCTGACCTGAAAAACAGACTGGATGAGCTTCAGGCTCGAAGAACGGAAATCGAGACGACGATGAGAAAATAGCAGCCAGTTCGTGAAATTGAATATTATAATACACTTATACGCAGTTCTCACGAGATCACCGTCTGAAAACAACATTTATGGACAGTATAGTCTATCCTCAGCAGACCTTGTATAAAAATCTCCATAAATGAGATATGAACTTGCGAAGTTTCAGCAAATTATTTTACACTCCCTAAAGTAGTGCTTTCCTTCTGACAACCGAAGACTTGATATAACCTACCTCTACTTCACATTCTTCCCCTTTTTAACCCCTCGATCACTGCATCATACCTCTGGCAGATCCTCTTCACAATATCCTTTTCTGCATTCTTATGTGTGGGTATCAGGATATCGGCCCCTGTGCCGATCTCCTTCCCTTCACTCGATGTTCCGTAATCAGGCGCTATCTTTATGCCATCCCCTGATATCCCCAGGCCCATTTCATTGATCATCCGCGATACCATTTCTGTCTGGGGCATGACTTTTGCAGTTATGAAATTGGCTTTATCAATATACTCATCCTTTAATTCCGAAATGTACTGGATGCTTTCCTTTACTTTTCTTTTGCTTGCGTATTCTGCAAGGATATTGATGGAGTTGATAATATCTTCAAAAGTTGTTGCCTGGATCTCAATTATTCTTCCGTCAAAGATCTTGCTCACTCTTTCCTTATATCCTTTTGAAATTACAAGAACACCCAGCTCCTGTATGCGGTCATGCTCTTCTTCCGTGGGTGTATATGGATTGATCACAGTATATTCTGTTATGCCGCAAAGCTCCATCAAAGATTCATACATTGGGCTTACGCCGATCCCCTGCTTTCCGAGCCACTTGTCAAGGCCCATTTTCTGCTCCCTGGCAAGTTCTATGATCTTTCTTTTTATAGCTTCAGGATCGCCGGATTCAAGGTTAAAATACTCCGCAAATCTCTGCGTGGTCGCAAGAAGCCGCGTTCTTCCGTGCTGGACTGCCGAGATAAAACCGCTTTCTTCAAGTTCCCTCACATGATCATAGGTCGCAGGACCTCTCCTGTCAACAAGTTCTGCTACTGTTATGGGCTGGTGATATGCTATCATGGCAAGTGTCCGGAGAACTGGCGAGCGCAGCTCTTTAGGCGCTATTGACCTCACCCTTTCAGCAAATTCCGGTTTTACCTGCATTATGAACCTGCTATCCATTTCCTTTATCTCAATAGCACTATCGCGTGCTATGTATTCATCTGTCAGTTGCTGGAGCAACTCCCTGACATTCTTTCCCCGCACCAGGTTCTTAAGCTGCCCAATATCAAGGGGCTCACCGGATGCAAAAAGCGCAGCTTCCAATATCTCCTTATCCCCGCTCATGATGCTGCCCTGCTTATGAAAAGTTCACCAAAGAATTCTTCCTGTTCGATCCATATCTCCTTTTTTGTTGCAAGGAATAAAATCGCAAGATAAGCCATTAACATTCCCGTCCTGTCAAGTGGAGAGGACAAATCTGAAAATTTAATAGATTTTTGTTTTTCCAATAATTCATTTAATATTAATCTCATCTTCCCAATCCTGCTTTCTATATCTTCATCATGGGCCACTGAAAGAACATCCTCAAGAGTTGCCCTGATCTCATCCTTTTTATTGTCAACGCGATTAAGTCTCTTTTTTTCAAATGCTTCTGCCTTCTTTAACTCAGTTAATAATTCCTCAAGCGTCACCGGTCTTTTTGAATAACGGCGAAGGGGCATGGAAGGCACCGGATAATCGCTTATTTCGAAATTATCCGACTCAAGATCTATCTCCTCCGGAGGTTCTTCCACTTCAACAAGGGCATTTGATTTCATGCGCAGCAATATCGAAGCGTAAAGGAGAGTTCGCCCTGAAACGCGAAGATCCATTTTCTCAAGCTCATCTACCCGCTTTAAGAATTTGTCCGTAAGTTCAACGATGTTGATATTCCATGGATCGATTTCACCATTTTTTGCAAGATTTACCAGGATCTCAATTGGTTCTTCCAGTATATCTTCTTCCGGAATTACCTTAGCCTCTCCTTCAGTCATATTCTGATGATAATAAGCATATAAAGCACATAAGCATTTTGTTAGATATTGTGTTTTCCACCGTCCTTCGACAGCAGCACTACCCGGCTTCCACTTGAATCATCTGCAATACGATATTCAAGAGCTTCTTCAACCTGTCTTGAAAAACCAAGAACTTCCTCATGTGAAGGCATATTATCCTGGGAAAGCCGCTTTCTTGAAAAACCAAGATGCATATATGCTTTCAATTCTACATAATCAGGTTGGGCAAGTTCTATAAGGCGCGCGTAGCCTTCCGGATCCACCATATTCACTCCTTTTGTCAGGGTTATCCTGATGGCCGTTCTTGTGCCTGACCGTTTCAATATTTCAAGTGATTGCTTTATGTTTTCCCAGCTATTCCCGATTGGTGAACATGCTTTTCCATACGTATTTTCATCGGGTGCATTAAGGCTTATATAAAGCTGCGTGGGTTTTATTTTTTCTACCATGTCAGGGATCGTGCCATTTGTGACCACAAAAGTAGTCATATCATTTTTATGGAACTCCTCTATCAATTCAGGAAGGTAGGGATACATTGTTGGCTCGCCTGATAACGAAATTGCCACATGTTTCGGGGAAAAAGCCTCTTTCCACCTTGTTTTATCCATGAATTCCGAACCGCCATAACCTGAAATAAGCCTGCGGTGTTCATCAAAAACTCCCTTAACAATGTCTTTCGGCGAATCCCATACAGGAGGTACTTCTACAGGTACTTCGACCGCCCGCCAGCAGTGAAGGCACCTGTGGTTGCAGACAAGCGTGGGAGTCATCTGTATGCAACGGTGAGAAGCCATTCCGTAGAACTTTGATTTATAACATGCCCCGGTATTGCGTATGCTCTTGTTAAGCCACAGGCATGTTTTCACAGCGCTATGGGTCCCAGCAAGGTGATAACCATGTTTTTTAAGGATCGTTTTTGTAGTTTCCGGTAATGAAGTCATTTAGTTCATTTTTCTGTAAATTTAGTATCCTGCATTAAATTAACATGAATAAATAGATTTACATGAACAAAAAGTTATTATATGGTAAAAAGCATCATTTGAAGAAAACCTTTTGAGGTAATTAAATGGCAAGAAATATTCGCGTGGAAAAAATTACACAGACTCCGATCGAAAAACAGGAGATTGAAATAGTAGAAAGAAAAGGTGTAGGGCACCCGGACAGCATGGCTGACGGCTTTGCAGAATCAGTAAGCAGGGCGCTTTGCAATGAATATATCAAAAAATGCGGCACGATCCTTCATCATAATACTGACCAGGTAGAAGTCGTAGCCGGGCGCTCCTGTCCTGAATATCAGGGTGGAGAATTGATCTCACCTATCTATGTATTGCTTGTTGGAAGGGCAACAAAAGAATTCAAGGATATAAAAATAGCCTCAGATACAACGGCAATAAGAGCTGCAAAGAATTATCTGAAAACCACTCTTCCTGATATTGATTCAGAACATGATATTATCATAGACTGTAAACTTGGTACAGGCTCAACAGACCTTCAGAGTGTTTTTAATCGCAGAAAAGCTCCAATGGCTAATGATACATCTTTTGGTGTAGGCCATGCCCCGTTTTCAGAAGTGGAGAATATAGTTTACAATACCGAACGCCAGATGGTCCTGAACTTCAAGAAGGATCTTCCCGCCATCGGAACAGACATCAAGGTCATGGGTATGAGGAAGAATGAAAAAATAACCCTGACAGTAGCATGTGCCATGATAGGCAAATATGTTGATGACCAGTCACATTATTTCAATATAAAAGAAGAACTTCGCAGCAAAATATGCGATCTTGCTGAAGAATATACCGACCGGGAAGTAGAAGTATTCGTAAATACGGGTGATGATGAAAAAGCAGGCTCGGTTTACCTGACAGTTACAGGAACTTCTGCTGAAATGGGTGACGATGGCTCAGTCGGGCGCGGCAACAGGTGCAATGGCCTGATCACGCCGAACAGGCCAATGAGCATGGAAGCCACA
>Ga0172443_1121_pt1 | contig 11803 bp, 9 predicted proteins | sample MayberryNE_Catta_6_FD_114741 | JGI IMG/M metagenome (GOLD analysis project Ga0172443, IMG submission 114741) | reverse complement strand
CCGTGAAAAAAGAACTTTTGAAGAAATGTAAGGCTCTTGGAATACCTCTTGTGGGTTTTGCGCCCGTTGACAGATGGAAAAACCCGCCTGAAGAGCTTCCGAACGTTCTCTTGCCATGGATACCTGAAGAATTCTGGCCGCAATCCATTTATCCTGAAGCTAAAACCGTAATAGTGATCGGGCTGCCCGTTTCATTACCCATAATTGAGACTGCGCCTTCTATCTATTACCTTGAACTTTACAAAACAGTGAATTCAATGCTTGATTCTAAAGCATACGAAATCGCGAATTTCCTGAATGAAAAAGGATTCAGTTCTATATATCTCCCAAGGGATGGTTATGGTGATATAAAAATTTTGATAGATAAACCGTTCGCATTTTTTTCTCATAAACACGCTGCATACCTTGCAGGATTGGGTTCTTTCGGGCATAATAATGTACTGCTTACTCCCGAATATGGGCCAAGGGTCAGGTTCACTTCGATTTTCACCTCGGCAGAAATAAAACCTGATCCTGTAAAAATCAAGGATATATGCACCCACTGCCTCATGTGTGTGAAAAATTGCCCTGCTGGCGCAATCCCGGCAAGAGGCGATTTCCCGCCACCTGTTGATAAAAGAGCGTGTGCAATACGCAGCGCCGAACTGAGGGACGAATTCAGGTCGCCGTGTGGGATTTGTATTAAAGTTTGTCCTGTGGGAAAGGACAGGGAATTGTTCGGGAGGAAGAATATGGCCATATATTCCAAAAATAAAAAATTCGAAGAATACCACCATGCCTGGGAGCATGTAAGGAAATACGGGAGTAAAGGGTAATAATTTTAAAATAGATTTTGAAAATTTTAAATATAATTAAAACCTTTAAGTTGTATAATAGGTAACATGCAATTGCAATTTAACAGGATATCAACAATGAAATCATATTCAATATTTTTAATTTTGATAGTTTTTTCTATGGTCAATCCAGCATCCGCCCGCGTTGAATTAACTGATTTTTTTTCGGATTTCACAACAAGCGATGTTACTATCAATTCTGATATGGATTTTAATGGAAAAGCAGTTTTTGAACTTTTGTATTCAGGTGAGCTCGTCGAATCTCATGAAGTCCCGGTTAATGCCAGGGCAGGAGAACCTTTGACCAAAGTCATAATATGGCAGGAAAAACCCCAGCATGATTTTTATACCGCCGCCGTAACCTTATATGAAGGGGACAGGCTCGTTTCCAAGAACTCATACCATATCGCTTACGGAAGTGCCACCATACCCTCTTTCCAGGTGGTGGATTTCTCACCATCAGACAGCGGAGTACTGTTATTACTTCGTTCTTTTAATCCCACAGTGGCCGATATTAAAATTGAACTGTTAGATAATAATGACATTGTTTACTCTAAAACCAGAGAGGATATATCAATTACAACCAGCACTGACCTGCAAATACTGTGGCCTTTTCTGCTCACTGACAACAAGAAATATGTTGTCCGGGCAAAAATATACAGCCACAGACTGTATGCGCCTCCTCTTGTCAATACATATATATCCGGATTCACAGCGACAGACGATGTTGAGATACTGCCTGCCGATGTGCAGGTGGATGAATATGGAGCAAGCGTTACTATCCTGGGAAAATCACAGGTTCCTTTCGATGGATCCATTATTGTTTCTGCAAAGAACAGGGCAACAGGAGAAACGCATGTATACAGGCAGCAGCTTGAAGACATCCTGACATCAGGGAAAGACTCAACTGCTGGAGTTGTATGGAAAGGAATTGCACCAGGGAATTATGATGTGATCATCGAAGCGGTGAACCATAAAAATATCACGATAGACAAATATGAAACCGTGCTCAGGATCCCGGAATATCCCGCCGCCAGCATAACTTCGCCTGCGAACAGCACACCCGGATTCGAAGGGATCGTTTTCCTGATCGTCCTGGTGGTAATATCAATATCAATATCCCGGAAATTGAAATTTTAAGAGGTGTTTAATTGTTTAATGTTTGATCTCATCCTTAAGAACATCACACAGCGAAAACTCAGGGCAGGGCTAACCATTTTCGGTATTGCGCTCGGGATACTTGCAGTTATCGTTATGGGCGGGATGTCTGAGCATTTCAACATGACTTTTGATAGATCCATAAGTTTGACAGCAGATAAGATCCGCGTATTCCCGGAAATAGGATTCGGGGGCGGGGATCTTAACGATTCAAAATCAAGGGAAGTAAAAAGGGTAACTGGTGTCGCTGATGCCTACGGGATTTTACAGGCTGCACTTGATCCTGAAAGCCTGGGTTTTTTTGGGGGGGATGTAGTGATTGGAGTACAGCCTGAAAAACAACTCTCCTTATTAAAAGACACACAAGTCACAGATGGCAGGTTCCTGGCCGTGGGTGATGGTTACAGGGCAGTACTTGGAAGCAGTGTTGCGCGCGAGTTTAACCTGAAAGCAGGAGATGAACTCCAGATAAAGAGCAAGCGCGTACAGCGCGCCTCATCAATAACCCATATGAGGAATTTTACAGTTGTTGGAATAATGGAATACACGGGTTCTTTCTTTGATAATAGTGTTATAATCCCGCTTGACATAGCACAAAAATTCTATGATCGCGGGGATACAGTATCTTTTATTCTCGCCGTCCCTGATCCGGATACGGATGCAGAAGATCTTTCTAAAAGGATAGAACTGAATGTTGAAAAAATAAAGACCTTTTCCCCGGAGCAACTGCGTAAACAGATCGAGCAGTCACTTGTGATTTTCACTCTTATCACCATAAGCGCTGCCGTACTTGCAGCAATTATCGGGGGCTTAAGTGTTGTGAACACAATGCTGATGTCGGTTTCAGAAAGAACAAAAGAATTCGGGCTCATGAAAGCTATGGGAGCCGAGACAAAGGATATTCTTTTTATGACAATGGGAGAAGCGGCTTTAATGGGAGTACTTGGCGGGATATGCGGAATAGTCGGAGGCGGAGCCCTCGTATATTATTTGAATGATTATCTTGCTTCCCGCGGCACTGTTCTTTTTTCGATCACTCCGAGACTACTTGTAATCGCGATTGTTTTTTCAACTTTTCTTGGTGTAATATCGGGGCTATACCCGGCCTACAGGGCAGCAAAGATGAGCCCGATGGAGGCGCTGCGGTATGAATAAAGTCTCATATTTAAATTCCATAATTATTCGTCGTCCAAAAGGGATAAACTATGTTTGATCTCATAATTCGAAATATCACCCAGAGAAAATTCAGGACAGGTTTAACCGTATTTGGCATAGCGCTTGGGATATTTGCTGTCATGGTCATGGGCGGGATGTCGGAATATTTTAACCGCCATGCAGAAAACACATTGAACCTTGTGGATAAAATCCAGGTCGTTCCTGAAACAGGATATCTGGGAGGAAGCATAGATGAATCCACTGTAAGAAAAGTCAACCGGGTTCCCGGTGTCTCTGATGCATATGGTTTATTGTGGATGCCTTATGATGTTGAAGGTATAGGGTTGATTGGAGATTACGTCGTGGGGCTCCCTATCGATAAGCAAGGACCAACATTGAAAGATACAAAATTGAAAAGTGGAAGACTCCTCCTTCCAGGCGACACTTACAGGGCTGTACTGGGCAGTAATGTTGAACGGGAATTCAAAATAAAAGTAGGGGATGAGCTTCCCATAAAATCAAAAAGATTCAGGGGCACTTCTTCCATAACCCATGAAAGAAATTTTACTGTTGTGGGAATACTGGAATATACAAGCTCGGATTATGACAATGTTATCGCGATTCCACTTGAAACAGCACAAAAATTTTATGAACTTGAAAATACGGTTTCTTATATCTGGGTCGTGCCTGAACCTTCGGCTGATGGGGAAGACCTTGCAAAAAGGATAGAATTGAGCGTTGAAAAAATCACGGCCTTATCGCCTCAAAAACTCAGGGAACAGGTAGAAAAAACACTTGTTGTTATCAATTTGATAACTCTAAGTTCGGCAATCCTTGCAGCTATCATTGGAGGTTTAAGTGTAATGAACACCATGTTTATGTCAGTTTCGGAAAGGACAAGAGATTTCGGTCTCATGAAAGCAATGGGTGCCCAGTTCAGGGATATTCTTTATCTTACCATGGGAGAATCTGCGCTTATGGGTGTCCTCGGAGGAATTTTCGGAATTATCGGAGGTGGGATATTCATTTATTCTATGAATGAATACCTGTCTTCCATGGGAATGGTGCTTTTTGCTATCACACCAAGGCTTATTATAATATCACTGCTTTTTGCAACTCTTCTCGGGACTCTTTCCGGCAGTATTCCAGCGTATCGTGCAATGAAAATGAATCCCATGGAGGCCATGAAGTATGGATGAACCTATCCTGAGTGTCAGGAACCTTTCAAAAACCTATATGCAGGGAAAAATCCCGGTGCATGCCCTGAATGATGTGAGTTTTGACGTTCAAAAAGGCGAATTCCTGAGCATTGTCGGGCCGTCGGGAAGCGGTAAATCCACGTTCCTTTCAATGATAGGGCTTCTTGATAGACCAACAAAAGGCAGCGTGTTTATTGATGGGGTCGAGGTTACAAAAGCAACAGATAACGAAGCACCGAAAATCCGCCGTGAAAAGATCGGTTTTGTGTTCCAGCATTTTAATCTCATACCCACGCTTTCAGCTTTTGAAAATGTTGATATTGCGATGCGGTTTGCAAGGGTCCCGAAAAGCAAGCGAAAAGAAAGAGCGACGGATCTTCTTACCCGGATGGGGCTTCGTGACCGGATGAACCATAAGCCTTCTGAATTATCAGGCGGAGAGCAGCAGCGCGTTGCGATTGCCAGGGCTATGGCGAACAATCCTGCGATAATCCTTGCTGATGAGCCTACGGGGGAAGTGGATACAAAGACGCGGGATATGATCGTGGAACTCCTTCGGGATTTAAGTGAAAAAGGGCAGACTATACTTATTGTAACCCATGATACGTCGGTATCGGCGAGGACTAAGAGGATAATAAAAATGCTGGATGGAAAGATCGAAAGTGATACGGTAAATGCCTTTGGTGAGATTAAAACGGCCTAAAATACCATCGAAGCATAGTTATGTATCCCAAACAATCTATTACCAATAAAACAATTCAAACTGTCTTTGCGGTGAATAAAATTAAATATGTCTGATCTCGTAATCAAAAATGCCAGAATTTTCATAAACGATGCTATCCAGCCGGCTGAAATAGCCGTAGATAACGGGAAAATCTCAAAGATCGGGAAAATCGTTGGACAGCAGGAATATGATGAGATCATCGACGCAAAAGGCGCGCTCATATTGCCAGGCGCGATTGATGTCCACGTTCATTTCCGTGACCCTGGAATGACAAAGAAAGAGAACTGGTATACAGGTTCATGCGCAGCAGCAGCCGGGGGCGTTACGATGGTCATAGATCATCCCAACACGATCCCACCTACAATAGATCGCTCATCGTTTATGGAAAAATTAAAAGAATCCAGAAAATCAATAATCGATTATGGTATCAATGCAGGAGTAACAGCAAATCTCACAAATCTTAAGAACCTCTGGGAACTTGGGGCAACTGCATTCGGTGAGATATTCATGGCAGAATCCACAGGGTCGCTGAACGTTAATGAGAGGACATTGAAAGAGGCGCTTGAGGCAATTGGAAACCTGGGTGCAGTGGCTTGTATTCATGCTGAGGACGAAGAGACAAGAAAGAAATTCGTCAATTTGCTTAAAGGGAATCCTGCACCAGAATCGTATTCTAAGTCTCGTCCCAATTTATCTGAAAAAATCGCTGTGGAAAAAGCGATCAAGCTTGCAGCGGATACAACAAAACTGCATTTTTGTCATATAAGTGCGCTTGAAAGTCTTGAAATCATAAGAAAAGCAAAAGCTGCTAATAATAATATTACTTGCGAAGTAACACCTCATCATCTTTTCCTTTCCACCAGAGACTACAGGCGGCTTGGCACACTCGGGAAAATGAATCCACCGCTTCGTGATTTTCCATCCCAGCAGAGTCTCTGGACAGGATTGAATGACGGAACTATAGATATAATAGCCTCAGACCATGCCCCCCATCTTGAATCAGAAAAAATGACTGATATATGGTCTGCTCCTGCCGGGGTTCCAGGTGTTGAAACAATGATGCCTCTAATGCTTATGGCAATAAAACGAAATCTTATCACACTGAAACGGGTAATTGAAGTAACAAGCCAGAATCCGGCAAAAATATTTGGCCTGAAAAAAGGCGTACTTGCGCCCGGATATGATGCTGATATGATAATTATGGGTGAAGAAAAAGAGATCCGTAAAGAAAAACTTCACAGCAAAGCAGGATGGACACCTTTTAACGGAATGAAAGGTTCATTTCCCGGAGTGACCATCTCACACGGCGAAGTAGTTTTTGAGGACGGTGAGATAATTGCGAGGAGAGGTTGTGGCAGGTTCATTCCAGGGCAGGGATTGAAGACAGGAAGTGGAGATGAGTATGAGTAAAAAGGGTAATATACAGTGAACCCTAATATTAAAAGGAATAAATTGCAATGCGAAACAACTTTTCAGGAGGGGTTTAAAGGTATAAGACGATAGCCCTTGTTACGGATGATTTTCCGGTATATCATTCCATCATTGAGGAAGGCCGATCCCGTAAATTGAATATCCTTGTTCTGAATCCCGAAGAACACATACCCCCGCACGTTGGTGTGGTCATTACTACAGAGAGGGAATTTGAATCTATTGATTTTGATCATGACATGATCATTATCGCTGACAACAGGCCACAGGCAACCCTTGATAAAGCGCTTTCCATGCTGTTCGGAGAGGATTTTGAACATTTGGTTATAGGAATAGACCCTGGAAAATATCCGGGTGTTGCCATACTTGGAAATAACAAGACAATTTCTGTTCATCATGTCTCTGTGGGTGATGTCTGCCCGCTTATAAGACGAATAATGCAGGAATTTGAAAATAAAAAAATCATTGTCAGGATAGGTCATGGTGCAAGACTTATCCGTTCACAGTTGATAAACGGGATACTTGACCTTGGAATACAGGTAGAAATGGTAGATGAAACCGGAACAACACCGCATCTTGGAAAAGGAGTTCATGGACGGGTGATATCTGATATTATTGCAGCAATTAATATTGCATTGATCCCGGGAAAAATCGTGGGAAAACAATTCATTGAGCCTTCGAATGGGGAAGTAAGGGTAATTCAGGAATCAAGCCGGGAATACAGCAACGGTCGTTCGACTATTCCGCGGCTTCTTGCAAGAGCTGTCGCAAAAGGGGAATTAACCCTTGATGAAGCTATGGAAAGACACAAGAACGATTAACGTTTTGATATCCTGTTCCTTGTTGTCCTTGCTGAAATCCATGCACCTGTAACCGCAATTAATACTGCCACTATCACGCTTCCGAGAACAAACTGGCGGCCATTATTGATTATAGGATATGTGTCCATTGCTTCCCGTATAACAAGTATGTATGTGCTTCCAGCCCATAAGATAATACCGGCTGCAAACACGAAGAACGGATGTGACCAGTGCCTTCCGATCTTTTCTTTAGCCAGGTGCAGGTCGAAAATTATGCCAATATTGATTATTACACCTGCAATTGCATACCACCATATGGAGGCATTGATGTAACCCATAAGCAGAACAAGATATCCCACAAGTATCGGTTCATTATAATAATCCCAGAGCGCAATACCACCCTGCACTGTACCAATGAGTGACAGTATTATGGCTGCCAGGTACATAACAAAAGTAATTTTTCCTCCATATAAGGATTTCATCATAGTCCCTTTGAAACTATCCACGGTATCATCAAAACCTGTCCCCCGAAACAGCATATAAAGGCCAATGCTTGCAGTTATTGCCATTACCGCAACCTCAGGGCGATCAAAGTATAATGAGATCGAATAGATCAGGAAAACAAGACCGATAGGAACGAAAAAAGTATGTGATATTTTTGGGTCGTTGAATGCTTTTTTAATTATATAATATGTGCTTTCCAGATTCTCATGCTGCTTTACGATTATTCTATGAACTGCATCAACTTTTATTCTGGATTGTATGATAGGCAATACGGATTCATCTTCTGCCCCATCAGAAACAAGTATCACTTTAAGTGGTTTTAGCTCAAGGAGAATTCTGTCAAGCTGTTCAGCGATTTTCCTGTCAGCCAGTATTCCGACTTTTTTATCTCCGGCTATTGAAACGATCTCTACATTCTCTTTTTGGGCAATGAGTTTATCATAAACATTAATGCCGCCAAAAATTGTGTTGATATCCGAATCTTCCGGGTCGCTGGAAGCAAGTCTGACTGCAGCATCGATGTTTGCAGCGCGCCCGATTACCGGGCTTTCCACTTTTCCTTTTTCCCCAAGGTCGTTGTCCCTGTCAATACATATGATAAGCGTATGCATTGCACTCTGTTATCTTCATGTTTATATAAATAACATTCGTATCAATTTTATAAATTGCCGATCGCTTTATATCAAAAAATCTTTTATTTGGGGAAAAGGGTCCATATATCAATGATTTTTATTGACACATATAAGATCCCGATACATTTTATTGTTTTTGCGATTGATATCACGACCATGAACCTTTTAGTTTCATAATTTTCAATTCCTGCAACCATTGGGGCAAGGTCGCCAACAATCGGGATCCATGGGGAGACAATTAGCAGGAATGCACCGTATTTGCGGAAATATAATTGCATCATCAATTCCTTTTTCCGGTCATGGAACGGTATGATCTTTCGAAGTTTATATTTTCCTAATAAATATCCAACATATGCTCCTGCGATTGATCCTGCTATCAAAATTAATAATACTAACTCAGGTTTTTTTCCAACATCCAGTAATCCGAAAACCACGGGTTCTGTTGGTATTGGTATTATGGATGAAATCAGGGCTATAAGAAGAAGTCCAGCCATCCCATAGGATATGAAAATTTCAAACAGTACCATTTTTATTGCTTATATATTACTTATATATTACTTATATAATGTGTTAAATCTATAATAATCTATCAAATTGATTGTTCTAATTGTGAGCTTTTTAGCGCTTTTTTTGAAGAATTACGTTTAGTTTTACTGGATTTAACTTCCTTTACTTCAATTTTTGGCTCTTTTACCAATCCATTCTTCTTTTCTTCTTCAACCTTCTTCTGCCACTCATTAAAATTACAATGCGGGCATCCGATCTCCCAGGGGCGCTTTCCTTTGTTCACTATTTTTATATGGAATAGGCCATGGTCATTGCATAGCTTTTCGGTGACTACGATCTGTCCGATTTTAGGCAGGGGAAGAGTGAAATCACAATTTGGATACCCCGAACATCCGATAAATCTTGAACCTTTCCTGGATTTTCGAATGATAAGGTCAGAAGAACATTTCTGGCATGTACCAATAACCCTGTCTTCATATAATCCGTTCCTGAGGGATTCACTTATCAGATCTTTGTTTTTGGTCATATCCTTGAATACTTCACCCAGCATATCCCTTGATTCTTTGACCACGAAGTCTTCGGTAATTTTGCCTTCGGAAATCTCATCCATGTCTTTTTCAAGTTTGCTTGTCATGTCAGGTTTAGTGATAGTGCTTGCATATTTTTCAAGCGCCTCAACAACTGCAAAGGCTGTTTTTGTTGGCTGGATAGGATTTCCGTGAACATATGCCCTGGAATAGAGTTTGGATATTATTTCATGGCGCGTGGATTTTGTTCCCAGGCCCAGGTCTTCCATTATCTTGATAAGATGCCCCTGCCCGTATCTTGAAGGGGGTTGTGTCTCTTTTCCAACAAGATTTACTTCTTTTACTGTAAGGGATTGGCCTTCTGCTAACTTTGGGAGTATCCTGTCTTCTGGCAGATTATACGAATAATACCATCTCCAGCCAGGTTCCATTAGTCTTGCCCCGTTCGCCCCAAAATCCTCACCGCTGATATCAACTGTTACAGCCATTGTTTCCCAGAGTGTCTCGCCCGCAAATGTTGCGAAGAACCGCCGAACTACAAGCTCATATAATTTCCATTCATCATCTTTTAGCTGGCTTCTCTTTACGGGTGTCGCAGGATGTATAGGTGGGTGGTCGGTAGTTTCTTTCTTGCCTCTTGTGGGCTGGAGTTTTCCAGATAATAGCTTCTGTGCATATTCTTTGAATTCTGTGTTCAGAAAAGATTCAATAATCCCTTTCGTGTCAAGTGTTTCGGGATAAACGGTATTATCAGTACGTGGATACGAGATGTAACCATTCACGTAAAGGAATTCTGCTATCCTCATGGCATTTGAAGGGGAAATCCCGATAGCACTTGCAGCTCTTAAGAATTCGGTGGTATTAAACGGCATGGGAGGTTTTTCGCTTCGTTTTCCAAGTATGATACTTTTTACTGTTCCGGTTTTTCCAAGTTTTGCCCTGGTCGCTTCAGCTTCTGCCTGATCAAGGAATCGTCCTTTCTTGTGCTGTGTTTCAAATTCCCCGCCATTTATAAGTGTAGCATATAGTTCCCAGTAAGGAACGGAGACAAATGTTTCGCGTTCCTTTTCACGGTTCACGATGATTGCAAGAGTAGGTGACTGCACCCTTCCAACTGACAGGAATTTATCCCCGAGCCTTCCTGAACTCAATGAGACAAAGCGGGTAAGAACCGCGCCCCATATGAGATCTATGACCTGCCGTGACTCGCCTGCAGCAGCAAGATTAAAATCGATTTTAACAGGATTAGAAAAAGCTTTCTTGATTTCTGCCGGAGTTATCGTGCTGTAATGGACGCGGTCTGCGGGAATATCCGGATTTACTTTTTTTACCACATTCAATGCTTCTACGCCTATCAATTCACCTTCACGGTCATAGTCAGTGGCGATTGTCAGGTGTTGGGCGGTTTTTCCCAGTTTTCGAATAGCAGTTACAATGTTGGCATGGGTTGGGTTTGTAAGAACTTCTGCATGTATCAGGTTCTGTAGATCTGTTTTCTGCCAGTTATTGTATTCCTTCGGAAAATCCACTTCTACGATGTGCCCGGATAAGCCAATTACGGCGGTTTCGTTGAATTTATATGTATCAACACCATTCACTCTTTCTTTATCTGGCTTTTTATCGGATAGTATTGCTGCGATCCTTTTGGCAGTGTCATGCTTTTCTGTTATTATTAAATGCATCGTGTACCCTCAGAGGTGTCTGGATAAGAATGTAACTTGTTTAAATAGGTTTGGTTACAACTAAACACATTTATTTTGTATTTTAAGTTATTTTGGGCTTAATATGTTGTAATTTCATTCACCAGGGGGAGGTTTTATATAGGGCATATAACATACAAGACGCTTCCCGCGTGTGAAATCACGGGTATGTTGTATTGTAAAGAAAAATATATGTTTGGCCGTAATATGCCCTGTACCTGTCCAAAAAATATTGTGCAAGTGCAAGGGAAACTGTTATATACGGTGCAAAACATACAAGACGCTTCCTGCTTGTGAAAACAGGAATGTGTGTTGGAAAAACAAATATGTTTTTCGAATAATGCCGGAACCGTGCAGAAAAATAATGTACGAGGGAAAGTGTTATATACGGAAATAAACATATTATACACTTCCCGCGTGTGAAAACACAAAGGAATGTTGCGTTTTGAAAAATACAACAAACATTTATTTACGTTTAAATTCGTGGTTAAATATTGGCGTCGGCTCTGATTGAAGGACAATCCTGAACGTGATGAGCTGCTTTCCAACCATGATACATTAAATGGAGACAAGAACGCAGGTTCTCGTCTGACATTGGCGTGACAGTTCGATTAATTCCAATCAATAGATGGGAAT
>Ga0172443_1120_pt1 | contig 11914 bp, 13 predicted proteins | sample MayberryNE_Catta_6_FD_114741 | JGI IMG/M metagenome (GOLD analysis project Ga0172443, IMG submission 114741) | reverse complement strand
GATCTTCAGTTCCAACTTTACGCATATCGATGTCAAAAGCTGCTACGGGTCTTATATCCGAGATGAGATAACCCCCCAGTGAATTATGCATTAATCCCGGAATAAGGTCATCCGAATTTTTTATATTTTTATAATATTCAAGTCCCTGAATTAAAGATGATGCGCAATTTCCTACACCAACTATTGCAATACGTATGCCTGACATTAAATTTCCTCTTATACCCGCTTATAGTTATCTTTATACAACTTAAAATTTGTTATTTCAATACTCTTCTTGCGAATGCTATCCTCTGGAAAACCGTTATGAAAGATATTGCTGCCACTAAAAGTATAGCCAGATATACCATATCAAAAAGAGCACCCAGGATTATTATTATCATCCTGACCGGCCTTTCTCCAAAGCCAACAGAAGCGCTTGCTCCTGCTGCTTCGGCGCGCGCGCGTGTATAACTGACCATCAGCGAGCTGAATATGGCAAGTGTACCTATGAGCCAGTATTGACTGGAATACCCCTGGGACAGACCTCCGTATACAGCTCCTAATATAACAGCAGCATCTGCGAACCTGTCGCATACGGAATCAAGAAAGCCTCCGAACTTTGTCATCCGATTATTTTCGCGCGCAACAAGCCCATCGAGGGCATCAAAAAAACCGCCCGCAAGAAGAAAAGCACTTGCCACCTTGAGTTCCCAACGCACAAAAAAATAGGCGGAGAAAAGACTTAACAGAAGTCCAAAAAGGGTCAATGTGTTAGGATTTATGTCTGTGATCTTCTTTGCCAGTGGTCTTAGAATATCCCTGATCGATTCTTTTAGTTCTTCGAACATTGTTTTTTTATTGGTGCGGGATATGATTAATATTACTTTCGAGAAGATCGACCGGAGTTCGTAACAGTTCGTTTTTGTTCGTTGTTTTTTATTAATTCTATCATATCCCTCTATCTAAGATAAACAACGAACTAAAACGAACCCAACGAACTCTTTGATCTGATATTTCCATGAAAAGCAATTGTGGAAGCCATTAATTAATGGCTGCCTCCTGCCGCTCCATCCTTCAATTCCTTCGCTAGAGCCTCAAGCCTGGCAGTAACGTCTTCACCTTTTGCAATGATATCCACGAAAGCCGACCCAACGATGACTCCATCAGCTCCTGCCCGGATTATCCGGGCAGCCTGCTGGCCGTTTGATATCCCGAATCCCACGGCTTTGGGTGTGGCTGTCTTCACTCTTTTAATCAGCTCACCAGTCGAACCTGCAACATCACTGCGCACCCCGGTAACACCAAGCCGTGCAACAAGATAGATAAAGCCTGTTCCTTCTGCCAGGATCCGATCCATTCTCTCTTGCGTGGTTGTGGGAGCTACAAGATAAATAAGGTCTATATCATTCTCTTTACATGCCTGCAGGAGTTCATCTGATTCCTCAGGTGGAAGGTCAGGAACTATTATCCCGGATATTCCGGATGCAGCACAGTCTTTTGCAAATTTTGCCACTCCGCGCTTGAATATAAGATTATAATATGTCATCACAACAATTGGGATATGCAGTTTAAGCGAAGCGATCGTCCGGAAAAAAATATCAGGAGTCATCCCCCCTTCAAGCGCCCTCTGGATACCTGCCTGGATGGTCGGACCGTCAGCAACCGGGTCTGAGAATGGAAGCCCAAGTTCGATAATATCGACGCCCCCTCGTACAAGTGCTGTAACATACTCTTTTGTAGAAGCAGGTGTGGGGTCGCCTGCACAAATATAAGCTATCAGCGCGCCCTCTTTTCTCTCCCTTAGCTGCCTGAATTTTTCATCTATCCTCATTTTCTCATCCCCATAACGGTCTCAAGGTCTTTGTCGCCTCTTCCCGAAATGTTGATAACGACAATATCTCCAAGCTCACCTGTCGCTGCCGCTTTCTTGACATAGGCCACCGCATGCGAAGATTCAAGCGCAGGGATTATTCCCTCCAGCCTGCAAAGGTCATGGAACGCAAGAAGTGCCTCGTCATCCATCGAATTACATGGTTTGAGGCGCCCGATGTCAGCCAGATAGGCAAGTTCCGGGCCCACGCCCGCATAATCAAGACCTGCAGCAATTGAACTTGACTCCAGTATCTGCCCGTACTTATTCTGGAGCACTTTTGTTCGCATGCCGTGAAGCACGCCGTCTTCGCCCGTACAAAGGGTCGCTGAATGAAGCACCTCCTTATCGGTTGTTTTCATGCCGCTACCCCCTGCTTCTACTGCGAACAGGTCAACATCCTCTTCGATGAACGGATAAAAAATACCCATGGCATTACTGCCTCCGCCTGTGCATGCGACTATGGAATCCGGAAAGCGGCCTTCCTTTTCCATTATCTGGCTTCGTACTTCTTTTCCTATCACGCTCTGGAAATCCCGTACCATCGTCGGGAAAGGATGCGGCCCGACTACCGAGCCTATCATGTAATGCGTTGTCTCGACGTTTGCCACCCAGTCCCTCATAGCCTCGTTAATGGCATCCTTTAGCGTCTGGGAACCGCTTTTTACCGGAATTACCTTTGTTCCCATCAATTCCATCCTGTAAACGTTCATGCGCTGGCGCACCGTGTCCTTTGCGCCCATATAAACCTCGGTATTGATCCCAAAGGTTGCGCCGGCCATTGCACATGCTGTGCCGTGCTGGCCCGCGCCTGTCTCAGCGATGATCCTTTTCTTTCCCATGTATTTTGCCAGGAGCCCCTGGCCAAGGGTATTATTCAACTTATGGGCGCCGCCGTGAACCAGGTCTTCACGTTTCAAGTAGATCTTAACACCGTATTCCCTGCTTAATCTTTTTGCAAAATATAATGGGGAAGGGCGACCTGCGAAATCCCGCAAATAATAATCAAGTTCCTCTTTAAAAACACCGTCATCCCTGAATTTTTCATAATATTCAGTAAGCTCTTCAAGGGCGGGCATCAATACTTCGGGTACGAACTGACCGCCATATTTGCCAAATTTTGTGGACTCAAGCTTATTTCTCATATTTTCTTATCCTTTTTATTATTTTTCCATTTTAGCTTTCAATGCATGTACTAATTCGTAAGTCTTTTCGTAAACGTTTCCAAGCATTATTGATGTCCCTACAAGTATCGCATCTGCGCCTGCGTCTATCATACGGACAGCATCAAGGGGTGAAGATATTCCGCTTTCACTTATTATTATCCTGTTGTTGATTAGAGGAGCCAGGTTCTCAGTAGTGGTAATGTCAACTTTCATAGTCGTTAGGTTCCTGTTATTTATCCCGATAATATTTGTTCTGGACAGGAGGGCATTTTCAAGTTCCTCACTGTCATGAACCTCAACCAGGGGCTCCCTCCCGGAAGATATCGCTTCATTTACAAAATCATCCAGTTCATCCCCTAGAATTCCGGCGACCAGAAGTATCAAATCGCTATCTATTTCATGGATCTGGTTTTTATTAATAATGAAATCCTTTCGAAGTACAGGAATTTTGACCGCCTCCCTCACTGATATCAGGTTCCTGATACTTCCTTTAAAGAAAAATGGTTCCGTAAGCACAGATATTGCTACAGCGCCAGCTGATTCCATCTCAATTGCGATTTCAGAGGCATCCTGTGGTGTGACATTCCGGATAAATTGTGTAGGTGAGGCTGGTTTGACCTCAGAAATCACAGGAATAAGACCTTTCTGTTTCTTATCTTCGATGCCCTTCTTGAACTGCCGTGAGGTAATCTTCCTTTTTCTTATATTAGAGGCAGAAGGGATCCTGTTTTTTGTTGATCCTATTATTTCGTCGATAATCCGGTGCATAAGTATCATTGTCATTGTACGTTTTAGTACATTGATGTACAATTGTGTTCATTATATTTAAGGATTTTGGATTGTTTGGAGTCATTATGGAACTGTAAAAAAGATAGTTTTACGTTCAAATAATATCTTTTATGATACCAGATGAAAGCCAATGGCACAATAGTCACAGATATCCCGGAAGAAAAGATAGGTTTTGCTAACATGAATGGAAAAAATGATAGCCTTGTGAGCCAACCCCTTGTATCTATCATAATACCATGCATGAATGAGGAAAAGACCATTGGAGTGTGTATAAAAAAAGCATTGTCGGCGCTGGACCGAGAAGGCTACGAGGGGGAAATAATAATTCCGGATAATTCTACTGATAATTCACGGGATATCGCAATGAAACTGGGGGCAAAAGTTGTAATACCTTGTAATAAAGGATATGGTAATGCTTTCCTGGAAGGATTCCGGCATGCAAAAGGAAAATATGTTCTGCTGGCAGATGCAGATGATACTTACGATCTTACGAATATTCAAAAGTTTTTAGAACCCTTGATGGCTGATGAAACGGATTTTGTAATGGGTACGAGGCTAAAGGGCCATATAGAAAAGGGGTCAATGCCATGGCTTCACAGGTACATTGGAAATCCAATAATAACAAGCACTCTTAATGATCTTTTCAAGACCAATCTTAGCGATTCCCAATGCGGTATGAGATCGATTACCAGGAAAGCCTATGATAAGCTTGATCTTAAAAGTGAAGGCATGGAGTTTGCAAGTGAGATGATAATCGAAGCTGCCCGGAAAAAGCTTCGAATAACAGAGGTTCCTATTACATATTACCCCAGGCTGACGCCTTCCAAGCTCCACTCATGGGGAGATGGCTGGAGGCATTTAAGGTTCATGATGCTTTACAATCCAACACCTTTCTTTTCAATCCCCGGTTTTTTAGTCCTGGTCCTTGGCATATTTATGACGCTTACACTGGCAATTCGCGGGAACATTCAAACAAGAAGCCTCCATTCTTTTATTCTTGGTGAGATGCTGCTGCTTATAGGCACCCAGATGATAGCCACCGGCGGCTATATGAAAGTCTATGGCATAATCCATAACAGGATCGATAAAACCGGATTGACATCAAAATTTTTGGATTACCATTCCCTGGAATTCGGATTGATCTTTGGATTCATATTATTCTTTGCAGGCCTTGTCCTGGGAACAGGTGTGATCTTGAAATGGATAAACTCAGGATATGGTTCACTTTCAGAAGTTGGAACTGCAGTAACCTCAATGACGATGGCAGCGCTTGGTATCCAGGTAATATTTTCAACACTCATTATAAGTATATTTTTATTGGAAGAAAAGGACATTCAATGAAAATCGCTTTCGTATATGATGCTATTTATCCATGGGTCAAAGGAGGCGCGGAAAAGAGAATTTATGAATTGGGCAAAAGATTGGCTGCCAATGGGAATGAAGTACATATTTTTGGGGTCAAATGGTGGGATGGAAATGCAGTGATCATTATAGATGGAATGGTGCTGCATGGTGTTTGTGGAAGAAGGGAATTGTATATAAATGGCAGGCGATCGATAACCGGGCCGATTATATTTTCGATTAAGCTCCCCTTCCATCTTATCAGGGAAAAATTTGATGTTATCGATGTCTGTGCCTTTCCTTATTTTTCATGTTTTTCCGTCAAGCTCATTTCACTTATAAGAAAAAGTCCTATGATTATCACATGGCTCGAAGTATGGGGCGACTACTGGTATGAATATCTGGGAGTAACAGGGTTTTTCGGAAAGCAAATAGAGCAATTTGTGTCAAAACTGGCAGGCAGATCAATCGCTATATCCGATATGACAAAGAATGGTCTTGAATCGCTGGGAGTGGATGTGAAAAAAATAACTATAATGTCGGGGGGTGTTGACATCAAAGAGATAATGAATATCCGGCCATCCCATGAAAAATACGATATACTTTTTGCAGGACGTCTTATAAAAGAGAAGAATGTGGATGTATTACTTAGAACAGTAGATAAGGTCCGTAAAACGATGCCTTCTGTAAGATGTCATATAATAGGGGAGGGACCTGAAAAAGAGCGGCTTGACATGCTTGCCGGGCAACTGCAGCTTCGGGAAAATGTCAGTTTCAGTGGTTTTCTTGATTATCATGAAGTCATATCTAGGATAAAATCTTCCGGAGTGCTTGTGGTCCCATCCGGCCGGGAAGGATTTGGAATAGTGGTCATCGAAGCATATGCCTGCGCAGTACCTGTAATAACAATTAAGACAGGGCGAAATGCCGCATCTGAGCTTGTAGATGGAACGGGTTTTGCCGTAAATCTCGATCCAGAGGAACTCAGTGAGGCAATCCTGACACTCATTAAAGATCCTGGAATGCATGAAAAGATGTCAGGATCGGCTCTCAAAAAGGCACAAATGTATGATTGGGACAAAATAGTTAAGCAGTTGTCCGACCTGTATGAAGATGTAATATATGAAGAAAAAAGAAAAATGGCAAAATAGGAATGTACTTGTAACAGGTGCTACGGGTTTTGTGGGTCCCTATCTTGTCAGGGAATTGCTAGACAGGAAAGCACGGATAATAGTAATGTATATGAATAAAACCGGCAGCCTCACATATCTTGAAGATAAAATAACCCTGGTGAGTGGAAATATTACCGATCCGGGCTCACTGCAAAATATAATGAAAGATGTCGATATTGTTTTCCATCTTGCTGCAGTGTCAAATGTAAACTATGCGATCTCCCATCCCAGGGAGACATTCGAAACAAATGCAACAGGGACATTGAATCTTCTTGAAGAAGCAAGAAAAAATGAGGTCGAAAAATTTGTTTACATCAGTTCTTCCCATGTATATGGCATACCCCAATACCTGCCCATGGATGAAAAACATCCTGTTAACCCACATGAGCCTTATGCGGCAAGCAAGGCCGCTGCTGAGATGCTTGTGAACATTTACGCCCTGAATTATGGATTGAAAACGACGATAATCAGGCCGTTCAATATGTTCGGGCCAGGACAATCAGAGGAGTTTATTATTCCGTCCATCATCGGTCAGGCACTTACAAAAGAGGTGGTGGAACTTGGAAACCTCACACCGACCCGCGATCTACTATATATCACCGATGCGATCGAAGGGATGCTCACCATTGCAGAACAGGGTGAGGGAGTATACAACATAGGTTCAGGTATCGAGACCAGTATAAAAGAGGTCGTTGAAACAATCATAAAGATCATCGATCCTGCCAAGAAATATGTTTCAATAGTAACCCGCAGGCGCTCAAATGCGATCGATATCCCCAGAATGTGTGCGGATATCTCCAGGCTAAGCAAGCTGGGCTGGTCTCCCGTGATTGATCTTAAGGAAGGATTGATGAAAACTATCAGGGAGATGTGAACTCAGCACTTCATAATTGATATGATATCAGCGGGGATTGCTTAGAGAACGTGAAGTCATTAAAGGTGGATATTGATTGTGGTGGCGAAGTCAAGTTTGTTCAAGTATGCATTTGGAATAGCTGTGAGAATATTAATATTGGTATTATTAACTGTGAATGATGCGAGTGCTGCGACAATATTTGTCCCGCATGACTTTGCTAAGATACAGTGGGCTATTGATAATGCGACCTCAGGGGATACTATCATAGTGCAAAGCGGCACTTATTACGAGAACGTGAAAGTGAACAAGAAACTAATCCTTAAAGGTATTGGAATGCCTGTTGTTGACGCCAGGGGAAGAGGAAGCACCATCAAACTTTCTAAGAATGGAATTATACTTAAAGGATTCAAAGCCACAGGAGCAGGTTCCATGATTGAAAATGCCGGAATCAAGGTCAAATCCGACAACAACATACTCACAGGTAATAATGCTACGAAAAACGGAAAAGGAGATATGTTCGGAACTGGCATTTATTTGTATAATTCCAACAACAACACATTGAAAAATAACGATGCATTTGACAACAACCCCGGCGGAAAGTATCGACATGGTATTATCCTGGAATCTTCAGATAACAACACACTGGCCCAGAACAATGTATCTAGCAACGAATACGGCATATTTCTACTCTACTCCTTCAATAACACACTGAACAGGAACAATGTATCATACAACATATTCGGATACTTTCTGTCAAATTCTAATAATAACACGCTCAATGGGAATAATCTTTTAAAAAACCAGGTAGACTTTTCTTCGTACTATTCAAACAACAACGCCATCGAGGACTGCAAAAGGAAAAAAGAATTATGTTAATGAAGTGCTACAAGACCTTATTGATGTAAGCACAGGCTCCTTCCAGCTTTGTAATTTCCCGGCTTCAGCCGTGGAGAGAGCTCAAGGCCAGATACCATATGATGCATTAAATATAAGGACTGCCAGTCCTACTAATACCGCCACTGTAACAACAGTTTTCGGATCGATCAATACAGCAGTCTCTTCAGAATCATAGTACCTCATTAAACCGGCTGAAGACATTAATCCGCTGCCTTCTTTCTTTTTTGTCATTGGAAGTAGTAATGGTTTTTATATGATTTTAATGTATCGTATAAAAAAAACAAAAATTCCTTATAGTACTATGCTATTTTGACGACAAAATCATAAAAAAATGATTAAAATCCTTTATGAGTAAAATTTTCCTCGTTGATGACTATGCTGCTGATGGACTACCAATGCGACTTGTAGTTACTGTTATTCTTTTATCGGTCATTATCGGCCTGTCAACAAAAGCAGTATCTCTTTTCCTAAACGATGTAAATGAAAAGAAGCTCAAAGGCGAGATTGATCTTATCGATAAGCGGGCTGCCATGATATATAGCCAGGGAGGAGCGCGGGATATCAATGATCCTGATGATTTCTCAGGAACTATGGAAAAAATCCATGTAGAAATTCCGGATAATTCCGCTTTTGTGGTGTTCGGTGGAATGCCATCCCGGGATGGTAATCCTCAAACTTCGGGAAATCTGTACACCGATAATGTATTTTATTATGTCCTAAAAGACGGCCGTATGCAAACCAGATCATCTATTGCACGTTTTTTTGCAAACAGTCCGGGGCAACCTTTCGTTCTTTATCCCGGGGAGTATGACCTAACTATGGAACTTGTCAAGAACAAGAATGGTACCTATGTCAAAATCGAATAAAACGGCCACATTTACAAACGATGAACGCGGATGGGCTGATTTTTTTATAACTCGAATCGGATTGATCCTGTTCGCAGCGATATTGTTTCTTGCTGCTTTTAAGATATATCCAATGTTCCAGGAGCGAGAGAGCAGGTTGAATCTTGATACCGTAGCCTCCGATATCGCATCAAAAATAGAAGCGGTTGACAGTATGTCTATACCCGGATACAAATATAACTATGTCTTCGAAGAGAATAACAGGGATATAAGAATTGAAATATCTACTGAATACATCATTGCTCGTATGAATCTGAGCTCACCCCCATGGGGGGAACGGGAATTAATTCATCCCGAACCAGTGATAACTCATGTTTTTGCCCCTAACAGCAATTGGAGTAATACATCCGGTTTTCGAAGGTATATAAGTGATATGATAGGGAAGGGAAAAAATGGGGATATATCGAGTCCGTTAGATTTCAATAATGAAAAAGCAAAGGTCGATGCAATATTGGAATCCACAAGAAAAGAGCTTGCCAGGAGCCCGTATACTCCTGATCCGGATAGACCTCTGTTCATTGAAAAGGTAATTATTTATTATAAAGATCAAAAAGAAATTCAAAAGAGGGATTATGTCTTCGTTTACCAGTGATGAAAAAGGATTGATCGAACCCTACACCGAACTTCCGGTTATGGCTCTGGCCGTAGTTGGATTTATTGTTTTTATCGCTGTCCTGGCCCAGGCTTATACGACATATCAGGAGAAATCCTTCATGGCTGGACATTACCAGGATGCAGCTAATCTTGCCCGGAAGCTTGGCAGAGATAATACTTTAACAGGCGATCGCCCAGGTGTCATAGACTCAAGAAAACTTGAAATCCTCGATCCCGTTGAAATATTCCGACAATACGGCTCCTATTACAATTTTATGTTCAAAGTGGATTCAAATTCAGAAAACAGGGCATATAGCATAGTCATAAAAAATCCTCGACTTAGAGAACCGAAAATAGGAATATCTGCTTCAATACCAGTGACGGTCAGGATCAATGATGTTGAAGAACAACCTGGAATCCTTACAGTAAAAATTTGGAGAAAATAATGGAACAAAAAAGGATCGGTTTTTTTCATGATACGAAAGGTTTCTCTACTGCTCTTGATATATTCCTGTTTCTTATCCTGATATCTATTTCGGCAATGATCCTTCTTCCTTCGATTACTGGTAATACACAGATCAAGTCGGCTCTTGAATCAAAGAACCAGGAAAATTCAGGAGATATATTGCTTACATTATTGAATGGAAGGATAGATGAATATGAATACATAGTGGCTGGCCAGCAGCTGGATTCACTGGCAGGCAAGTTCAATAATTCTTCTGTCTATACAACTGGAAAAAAAGTAATTGCAGGAAAGGAACTAAAACATAAGACTTTTTCAGATATTGCAGCTGAAAATACGGCAGCTCAGTGGGTTATCTATTACAATGGAACAAGAACCCAATTGAATTTTATGATGACGAATAATTCTAACAGTTCAAAAAATATCATGAATAATTATCTTTACAAGCAAATAGGAGGTAGGTATAATTATAATTTTACAGTATTGTGGAGGCCTTTCACTAATGTTCCCATCGGGGGAAATCTGGATATCGGGGATCCTGTACCGAATAATGCATATGTTGAATCTGTATATATCACGATGCCATATCATATCGGACTTTCTCGAAAACAAGTGGAGGATATCATCGATAATAATTTCAATGGAAGCAAGTTCCGGAACCTTTCATTTACACTTGAAGAATTGAAGAACAATGAAAATATCCGGGATGAGGTGGAGGCCTGTATCTCCAATGGGATAAATGAGACCATGAACGATACGATCGATGATTCCATTGACATGATAGTGGATGAAAAGCTGGGCCCTGTTCTTGATGATGCCAGGAATAAGATGATCGAAGATGTAAATGGCCTGGGTCCAGATATTCGGTTTGATCAGGAAATAAATGACGAGATAAATGATACACTGGATAGTGCAAGTGCCAATCTGGCAGGAACGATGGCTGAAAAGCTCAAAGTTTCTCTTAAAAAAGCTGCAAAAGAAGAAATTCAGGTATCTTCCGGTGGTGAAATAAGATCATTTACTACTGAACTTGCGGATATGTACGTGAACAATGCTATCACGATTGTTGAAGCAAAAGACAGAATAATTACAGAAGTATTCTTACGTATAAATATCAATCGTGCGCAAGCAACATTGTCCCTATGGGAGAAAAATAAAATAAAGTGAAATAAGTGAGTATAGCGACTTTCTACAGTTCCCGAGAGTTCGCACATCTTAGTACAGTGTAAAACGTTGACAGGCTTAACTTCTGTGTTCGGAATGGGTACAGGTGTTTCCCCGCCGCTTTGGCCGCTATGCTCGCTTATGACGGTAATATCCATCTTTTGGGATGGATTTTTTGTAATGACCATGTATAATTGCGCAACACCGGATATCGCCCGAATGTAGTGAAACAAAATCTAGCTTGGACGTTAGTAGTCGACGGGCTGAACACCTCGTCACCTTGGTGCTTACACCCCGACTCTATCAAACTCGTCTTTTACGAGAGTCCTTCAGAGGTCTCTTTTTAGGTGAGGTTTCAAGCTTAGATGCTTTCAGCTTTTATCCTTTAGTGCGTAGCTGCCCTGCGATGCCTTACCAGACAACAGGTCCACCAGTGGCACCGTTGCACAGTTCCTCTCGTACTAAATGCAACTTACCCTCAGACCTCAAAACACCCCTAATAGATAGTAACCGACCTGTCTCACGACGGTCTAAACCCAGCTCACGATCTCCTTTAATAGGCGAACAACCTCACCCTTGGCCGCTGCTGCACGGCCAGGATGGAAAGAACCGACATCGAGGTAGCAAGCCGCCGGGTCGATATGTACTCTTGCCGGCGACGACTCTGTTATCCCTGTGGTAGCTTTTCTGTAGTCAATAGCCCTCATCAAGAGGGCTT
>Ga0172443_1119_pt1 | contig 11951 bp, 12 predicted proteins | sample MayberryNE_Catta_6_FD_114741 | JGI IMG/M metagenome (GOLD analysis project Ga0172443, IMG submission 114741) | reverse complement strand
AAATTGCAAATACAAAACATGCTTAAAAACCATTGTCTTGCAAAGTCAATAGTAGATGCTTCATGGTCACAATTAATCAATTTAACTATCTACAAAGCAGAATACGCTGGTAAAATAGTGGAATTGGTTAATCCAAACGGAACATCGCAAACATGTCTATGTGGCTATCATGTACCAAAAGACCTATCGGTAAGGATACATAATTGCCCGAACTGCGGTCTTGTCATGCCTAGAGACCAAGTATCAGCGATGATAATCAAGAATAGAAGTAGTACGGCAGGTATTGCCGGAATTGAAGCCTATGGAGCAAACTCAATAGAGGAGCAAGGAAGTAGGAAGCCTCACAGCTTTCGCGTGAGGTAGTTCACTCCGGATAAATAACTGTCGTTCAAATCATCCAGAAAATCAACCGGATCTAAATGGAACCGATAACCATTTAATATCATGGTCAATAATAAAGAATTAATGATAAATTATGGATTTCGCTGAGCAAGTCAGGAAGAACCTGGAAGGAAAGCTGCGTATCGAAGATGGAAACTGCGGCACCACACATAAGGTCTTAAAAGAAATTTCAAAATTGGGAGGGAAAGCGGTAACCTGGGAGCGTCCGGATGGGGTTTTCTCAAAAATACTGGATAATAACGGGAATGTTGTCGGGGAAGGGGAGGGAATAACCTGGCCTCCGGCAATTCTTTTTGCAATGGTCGAAGGAGGATTTTTCCCGAAGGAAATCGAGTCACAGCTGACAAGATCCCTGCAATGTATTATCGATATGGAAAAGGTAGCCGATATCTATGGTTACGGGAGAGTGGTCACCCCTGTAGCTGCTGCATATAACGAGGTCTGGAAAAATGGCGGAAGGGTGGCAATCAGGAGGAATTCATGGGGAGTGGAGGTAGTATTCATCGATAAAGATAATATGGAAATGGCAGTCGGCCCAATATCATATTGTCCCACATGCGGCACAGCGGCGACCATACCGCGTGCACCGGCTCTTGCAGCAAAAATAAAAGAAGAGCTAAAGGATAAGCGCAACACAGGAAAGGATAAATACGAACGCGGAATGGAGAACCACTTCTTTTTTAAGAACGACAGGATATGCTGTGAGATAATTGAAAAAGGACAGGTGCTGGGCAGGGCGTTAAGATGCTGTATAGCCTATGCAGGGGTTGCTGCCGAAGTACATGCGGGTATAGCCGGACCCAAATGGGGAGCATTATTCAAGGAATATTGCAGGATATGTCCCACGAAACTGTGCAGGAAAGGAAAAAATACAGGAGAAGAAGCAAATAATCTCCTTGTTTCTCTTGAAAAGAGGAATTTGAAGACAGATGTCAGGATGGATACCTACATTACTGCCATGGTAAAAAAAGACGGTGAGCTTGTGGGCGAGGGTATCGGGACTGTCTGTGCTTTTTCCTCATTGATGTATGCTAAAGCCAGATGCATCCAGCTTCGGTCTGAAATAGAGGTCGTAAGGGAATAGTGGACTTAAATGCACGAAATATCCATAGCGGGAGCAATAATTGATTCAGTTCTCGATGCTGCAAGAAAAAATAATGCCATAAAAGTCAAAGAAGTTTTCCTTGAGATCGGTGAGCTTACAGCGCTAAATCCTGACTCATTGAAGTTCATTTTTGAAACAATCACTGCAGGAACTATTGCAGAAGGTGCTACTTATAATATCAAGGTCATGAAACCTTTGATACACTGCAAGAAATGTGCTTACAATGGCCCGATAGAATTCTATGAAAAGCTACATTTCTTCCTGCCTGTAATAAAATGCCCGCAATGCGATGAATCGGAAGTGGATATTGTAGCGGGACGGGAATGTTGTGTCAATAAGATAAATATAAGATAAGCGGGAAGGGGAGTGGGTGGTATCGTTGAAAAAATGAACCCGCTTATCTTGTTCGCTCTTAAACGAACATGGGTAATATGGCAGGCACCAAATAAATAGTTTTCGCTCTGGCAAAAAGATAAGCTATAATATAATATCCGTTAATTGTGCTGCTATGTTCACAATCAAAGATCATCTTGAAATTCGGAATAATCATCTTATAATTGGGGGCGCAGACACAACTGTTCTTGCCCAACAGTTTGGAACCCCCCTGTATGTTACTAATGAATCCCGTGTCATCAGTAATTTTTTGGCATATAGGGCTGCTTTCCCTGATGCGGATATCTATTATGCTGCCAAAGCCAATGGAAGCTTTGCCATCCTCAGGATGCTTGCACGGCAAGGGGCTGGCGCAGATGTTTTCAGTTTCGGTGAACTCTATATTGCTCTTCTTGCCGGGATTTCGCCTCAGAATATCCTCTTCAATGGCAATTCAAAGACTGATTTTGAGCTGCAAAAGGCAGTAGAAATAGGGATAAAAGTCTCTGTTGATTCCCTGGATGAACTTCATACATTATCAAAAATTGCCGATTCCCTTGGCAAGACCGTAGAGATCGCATTCCGTGTCAATCCTGATGTCTCTCCAAAGACGCATCCGAAAATATCAACCGGCCTTCGAACTTCAAAATTCGGAATTCCTTCCGGGGAAGTTGTAGATGCCTATCAAGAGGCGGATAAGCTTCCGGGGATCACACCCGGCGGTATTCATTGCCATATCGGCTCCCAGATATTGGATATGGCGCCTTTCACTGAAGCCGCCCAAAAAATGATGGATCTTGTAGAAAAAATCACGGATATCGGAATAAATCTCAAATTCGTTGATATGGGTTCAGGTCTTGGGATCCCGTATGAGAAAGGGAAGAAAGTACCAACTCCGCGTGAACATGCAAAAGCGATCCTTCCCGTATTTAAAGAAAGAACAAGAGCTCTGGGAATTTCGCCCAAACTTATACTTGAACCCGGACGTTTCATTGTCGGGGATACGACCATCCTCCTTGCAAGGGTCAATACGGTAAAAAAAGCAGCTAAAAATTTCGTGGGTGTGGATGCGGGTTTTAATCTTCTTGTCCGCCCCACAATGTATGACTCTTATCATCATGTTGTGGTGGCGAACAAAGTGAAATCACAAGCAGAAGATACATATACCATAGTCGGGCCAATATGCGAAACAGGAGATATTTTTGCCAAAGATAGAAACCTGCCGCATATCGAAAAGAATGATATTTTGGCCTTGCTGGATGCCGGAGCATATGGTTTCAGCATGAGCAGCCAGTATAATGGAAGACCCAGGTGCGCTGAAGTTCTTGTAAAGGATGGAGAAGCAGACATCATTCGAAGCCGTGAGGACTTCGAAGTTTTGCTCAACGGGCAGAAGCTTCCGGCACGGCTGATGTGAAGATGATAGACCCGGTTGATAATTTTGAAATTCCCGTTGAATGGATAAATCGGGCAAGGATACCACTTGACGAACTTGAATCCAGGATCCTGAGCGGGCGTTATGTTCTTCTTTCGGACGGCTCGCTTTTGCGACGTGGATACACCACAGGGACCACTGCAGCTGCAGCTGCAAAGGCTGCTGTTATATCACTGGCCAGGGATATTTCAGAAACATCCGTTCTTACACCTGTTGGGATCCGTGTTTTCCTTCCGGTACAAGCAAGAAAAGGGAAAGCTTCAGTTATTAAGGATTCGGGGGATCATGCGCAAGATGTGACACGGGGAATAGAGATCCGAGCACAGGCAAAAGAAAATGAGACTATATCGATCATGGCAGGCCCTGGCGTGGGTTCAAAAAATGGCATACCAGCGATCAATCCTTGTCCTATGGAACAGATAGTGCAGGCAATAGCAGAAGCGCTTGGGGAAACGGGATTCAAAGGGGCCGCTGTAACAATTTCAATTCCCCGGGGCAAGGAAATTGCAGGAAAAACACTTAATGAAAAGATCGGGATAAAAGGAGGGCTTTCAATCCTGGGTACAACTGGCTTTGTAGAGCCCTGGAATGAGCACCTGGGGGAGATGAAGGAAGAACTGATCAGAAAAGCCGATAAGCTGGTTCTTACAACGGGAAGGCTCGGAATGCGTTTTTCCAGCATGCTTTTCCCGGAATACACTGTAATACTTATAGGTAGTGATATATCAAGAGGTCTTGCCGCCGCAAAAGGCGAGGTAATTATTTGCGGGCTTCCAGGGCTTATCTTGAAATGGGCAAATGCGGATTTCCTGAAAAACAGCGGTTACCTGACCGTTCAGGAAATGATCGATGCCAACCCTGGAAATCCCCTTATTGACCGTGCATTGGATGAAGCAGTAAAAGCGTCAGGAAAAAGAATCGTGCTATTGAACAGGAACGGGACAATACTTCGTCAAAAGAGTACTTCCGAAAGGGAGGGGTAGTTCACGAAAATAGTAGGCGTTGGGGCAGGACCCGGTCTTCTTACAAAAGAAGCGATAAAGGCAATACAAAATGCGGTTATTGTATTCGGATCACAGCGGGCTATAGAACTGGCCAAAGAACATCTAATCTGCAAACCAATCCTTCTTAAAGATTATACACTGCGGAATTTGCCTGAAAATGCAGTTATCCTCTCAACAGGAGACCCGATGCTTTCAGGTCTTGGGAAGTATGCAAAAAAAGGCGATGAAATTATCCCCGGGATCTCATCTGTACAGATCGCATGCGCAAGGTTATGCCTGGAAATGGATGATCTTTCTATCATTACAGCCCACTCAAGGGATATCCAGATCGTAAAAGAACGACTTCTATTAGAGCTAACAAATGGAAAAAATATTTTTATCCTGCCTGACCCCTCCTTTGGTGTAAAAGAAATTGGACTTTTTATTAAAAATGAAGGTTTTTCAAAGAAGATTTCAGTTTGTGAGAAACTCGGCTATCCTGAAGAGCGGATTATAGCAGGAACAACTGAAAAGCTTCCGATGGCCGGATCGGATATGTATTGTGTGATAATTACAAACTTGTAGGAACAAAAGTATTCCAGTTCATTTTTTTATTAGTCTCCTTACCCTGTCGATAAGCTCCTGCCTTCCGAATGGCTTTGTGATATAATCATCGGCCTTTAATACATGGAGCCCCAGCATCTTGTCAATGTCCCGGTCCCGGACAGTCAGGATCGCAACAGGAATATCATCGTATTCTTCTTTAATTTTATGGAAAACTTCCCACCCATCCATTCCAGGCATCATGATATCCAACAAGATCAAAGAAGGTTTTTCCATTTTGAGTTTTTCAAGACACTCTTTACCGCTATATGCAGATATAACCTCAAAACCTTCAGTCATAAGAACGAGTTTTATTAGATCCACGGTGTCGGGTTCATCATCCACTACCATTATTTTCTGCATTCAAATCACCAAATCCACATTATCCGAATAATATGCATATTCCCCATAATTACTAATTAGGTTTTACAAATGTAAATAATTGCTCTCTAAAACCATTTTCATCATGCTCTTTCAACCGGATGGTTTTCCCAATTCTATTTTGCAGCAGGTAAGAGTACGTGGACCATGGTTCCTTTTCCTAATTCACTTTCGATCCATATTTTGCCCTTAAAGACATCTACTATATTTTTTGAAATATAAAGTCCAAGACCTGTTCCTCCATATTTCCTGTCAATTGACGGATCAACCTGATAAAATCGTGAAAACAGTTTTGGAAGGATATCAGGTGAAATTCCTATTCCCTTATCTGATACTATAATGTGAACATACTCTTCCTGGCCCTGTGCTTTTATTGAGATTTTCCCTCCCTCGGGAGAAAATTTTGCAGCATTTTCAATAAGATTGGTGATTAATTCTATAAACCTATCCTTATCTCCCATAATTGTAAATATTTCCGGAATATCCATTTCCAGTTGAATCTGTTTTTTATCAAGGATCCATTTGAGATCATCCACACAAATTTTTAATAATTTTTTTATATCCAGGGATTCAAATTTAAATTCGACTTTTCCCGCCTGGAATTTACTGACGAACAAAATAGAATTTATCAAGCGGGTTAATCGATCAGCATTTCTTATAATCGCTTCAAGGCTCTTCTTTTGCTCATCAGAAAGTTCCCCCAGCTTTTCATCATATAGTAATTCCCCATAGCCTTTAATAGATATAAGAGGCGTCTTCAATTCATGTGAAACATTTGATATCAATTCATCTTTCATGGTATCCAATGTCTGCAATTCTTCGTAGGCTTTCTTCAATTTTTGCAGGTTTTCTATAGATTCTTTATACAACCGGGCATTTTCTGCCGCAATACCTATAACATTCCCGATGGAAAATAATAGATCAAGGTCTCCCTTGGTGAATATTCGTTTTTTAGTCGTCCCAAGGCCAATTGCACCGACGACACTCCCTTTTGACATTAGTGGAGTTCCAATAAAAGAAACAAGTCCCTCTTTTTCAATAAATGGAAGTAAATTAGGACTTGGGAACCTGGAAATGTCCATGGTTATCGGTTCTTTCAACTGTGCTGCAATTCCGGGTATACCTTCACCCAATTTCCGGAAAAGTGCTTTTTCCTTGAACGCTGTAGAAAGTCCGGTATAAGCCTGAAGACGCAAGATGTCCCCTTCCAATGAATACAATGTACCTGCTTCCGTATCTGTCACTTCAAGTGCTTTTGATAATGCCACATTGAATATCTCTTCAAGGTCAAGGGACTGGCTTACGGTTTTTGTGATCGTATAAAGACCTGTCAGTTCCTTGTTTATTTTTTTCATTTCCATATATGTCCTGGCGACCACGAATATGAGTGTCATGGTGACGATCAGGGCCAGTATATATGTTGAAATATTTTTCATACCACACCCTTCAGAGTATGTGTGATTGACCTAACCGAGCAATTCATTTTTTAGCCACCACCAATATTTAATAGACACGATAATAACAATAATATTACCCAGGAGAAGAAGTGAAACATAAAGTCCCTCTAAATCAATGGCTGCGTCCAAGGAATGGATGTTTCCGTAAGACGGATGCAAATATAGATGAATTGGAATAGTTAATAACGTTATTATGATTGCTACATAATACCAGAGATAATATGATCCCAATCTCAGCCCCTTTCCCATAAGCGCGCTGAGTTTTGCAAGAATAACGTAGAATATAACAATACCCAAAGTACCAACCGATTGCATTATAAAATCAAGTTCAAGTATTATGTTATCTACCCCCGGTCATGAGTAGATAGAGCCTGATACTAGCAGCAGCAAGCACAATCCCACCTGCGGCAAAAAATCCACTTCCGATGACATTGAATATATCCTGGTAATATATATAAAAATATGTAAGGAAAAAAAACCCGGATATCACAAAAAAATAAGGAAGGGAATTTTTCTTAAAGACTTTCTGGTAAAAAAAAGCTATACAAAAAGGCAAAATCATAAGAAGCACATAAGTCATTCCCAGAATAAGAATCAATATCAAAAAGAAAGTCTTATTGATGATCAATGCCTTTCACCAAATGTTTCCCTGAATATATCCGCGGGGGTTTTTCGTGCGCTTCCACTAAGCACACTTTCATAACCTTTCATAGCACTCTTGAGGTTGATCCCTTTATTTGTGAGTTCAAATTCCCGTATCTCGGTGTCATGTTCAATACCACGGGATTTTAGTATACTTAGAACCCCACGAATTTTTCCGTCGATCTCAACATGACGAAGAAGTATAATATTATCAACGGCACACGATAAGGCTTCATGCGTCAGCTTCAAGGCGCCGAATAGCTCTGAAATCTCACTTGTTACTGCTGTGGTCACACCCATTGATGAAAACATGTCAAGCAAAATAGTAATGTAGTTCTTGCGTTCCATATATTCGGGGATCGAAGTCTCAAGATTTTCTATACCATCAAATAAGATACGTTTGACATTGTTTTCTTTTATTTTCTTTCTGAGTATCAAAGCTTCTTCATCAGGCCGGTAGAGAATTGGAGATATATAGATGATCTCAAGCATTTTCTTATCAATGTATGGCTGCATCTCAAGACCAAATGTCCTGGAATTCCGCACAAGTTTTGAAGGTCGCTCTTCCATTGATATAATTATCCCATTCTCGCCGCGAGTGAGACCATCACAAATGAAATGAAGGCCAAATGTAGTTTTTCCAGTTCCTGTTGTGCCTGAAATGAGAATTACATCATCATCAGGTATGCCTCCTTTTAGCATCTTATCAAGATCCGGGATGCCTGTACTGACTTTGATCGCGGATACGGGCTTATCCCCTATCGCCGGTAATAGTTTGGGAAAAACAATTATGCCCATATCCCTGATATCCATCGAATGCTTCCCGGATATGTATTTCTGTCCCCTCATTTTAATGATCCGGAGATTCCTTTCAAGCCGCATTCCTACAATTTCCTCTGACAGGAATAATATCCCGTCGGCGAGGTATCCTACTACGCTTTTCCTGAGGTCTTCAAGAATGAATTCGCCTGTAATGATTATAAGGGTATTCCAGCTTTTCATTGAAGTGAACAGGTCAAAGTAGAAACCTCTTCTTTCATCATCAGAAATGGGTCTATTTTCAAATGACTTAAGAAGGTCGCCCAGCACAGTAAGCGGATCAATGACGATCCTTGTGGGCTTAATAAAGGAAATCTTTTTGTTGATAAAATCCAAAACTTCATCATGCCCTTTTTTGAGCAGCGATTCACTGATACTGGCCATATTCATTTTGTTTGTTTCATAAAGTGTCCGGTCAAAGAACGAAAACCGCGACATATAATTATTAATCATTGCCGGAGGTTCCGAGAGAGTGGATATGAAAAGACATGTTTCCCCTGCTTTTGCCGCATTGAAAAGGGATTGAGCAGCGAATGTTGTTTTTCCGCTACCCGCTGCGCCCGCTACAAGTACAATTGAAGGCTTGTTAAATCCTCCTTCAAGTATTTCATCGAGATTTGGTATATATGAAGGAACGAATATCATTTTGCCACCAACTTCTTATCAAATATTGGGTCAAATTCTATATAAGGATTGGGTAATTAAATACGTGACATTTTTTTCACACCTGCGTTTATTATTATGTGCTTGAAGTATCAACATCATATCAAGCTTAATTAACTAGAATGGATTATCATTGAACATATTTACAAAATTTACAGATTATAATTATGCTCGACAAACACCCCATACACACAACCATAAGTACTGAAGCCTTGCGAATACTTGAACGATACGAGAAAGAACTGGGGGCAAAGAACACGGTCCTTGAACGCGCCCTTCTGGGGATGGATAAATTACGTTTCAAGGAAAAAGTTGATGCTCACAGTATAAGTAGATTGATAAGAAGAGTGGAAATGGGAATACCAGGTGTTGATGAACAGATCGAAGGGGGAATGCCGGAAGGTTTCGTAGTCGTTGTAACAGGGCCGCCAGGTACGGGAAAAACCACCTTTTCATTGCAGTATTTGATGGAAGGATTGAAGAAGGACGAACGCTGCATTTTTTTTTCATTTGAAGAGAAAGTGGAACAAATCATAAAGCAGTCTATTAGATTTGGATGGGATATTGGAGATTATATCGATAAGGGGTATCTTGAGATTTTTGGATTCACGATGCTTTCAACCGAGGAGATCATCGAGATTTTCAATGTTTTCAAGCCAAAAAGAATTGTTTTTGATTCACTCAATACTTTTTTCGATATTCATGAGTTCCGAAGGTCTTCCCAGTGGAGAAGTATCCTGAAAGAAATCAGGGATAAGAAAATATCATGTCTTGCCATTACCGAAAAAAGACATGGACTTGAAGTAAAGGAATTTGATGAATTTGATTTCATGGGTGATGGCGTTATATTTTTCGACAAAAGCCAGAGGCATGACCTGGATCCATATCCCACTTATTATATCCAGATCCAGAAAATGAGAATAACCAAAATAAACGAAATGCCGCATCCATTTATTTTTACGGAGCGTGGACTGGAACTCATAGGAAATAGGGGATTGACTAAAAGACTGGCGGAACCTCCATCCCGTGGCCAAAAGCTTTTAGAAGAGCTTCCTTCTGTCAAGGGCAAGGATATTACTTCTTTATAGATATTCTTTCTTTTTATGGTATAAATGAGAGCCCTGAATTGTATGAATGATTATAATAATACTTACTATAATATATTATTTAGAAAGCTATATCAGCTAAGAATATATAATAGACATATTCTTTAGAATGCAGTGTGATTATGAAAATTTGGATAAAATAAATGAGGTAAAATTATGTCGATAACAGCTATTATTCCTGCATTTAATGAAGAAGTTTCGATTGGTAGCATTGTGCTCCATGCGAGACAACATACAGATCGTGTAATAGTCATCGATGATGGAAGCACTGACCGCACAAGCGAAGTAGCCAGACTGGCGGGGGCTGAGGTGATCTGCCATCACAGGAACATGGGAAAAGGAGCTGCGCTAAAAACCGGATTTGACCTTGCAAAACTCAATGGTGCAAAAGTCATTGTGACTATGGATTCGGATGGTCAGCATGACCCTGAAGAGATACCTAAGCTTGTGGCTCCCATCCTTTCCGGGGAAGCCGACATGGTGAATGGGAGCAGGTATATCAATGGTAATAATAAAGATACGCCTTTTTACCGCCGGATAGGCCAGAATGTGCTTGATAAAGTTACAAACCTTAATAGTGGACTTCAGATCACAGATACACAAAGCGGCTTCCGCGCTTTTTCTAAGACTGCTATTCCTGTGTTCCGGTTCAACTCAAAAGGCCTGGCGATCGAAAGTGAGATGCTAATGGATGCCGCCAATGCGAAATTGAGAATAAAAGAAGTAGAGGTCGGGGTCAGGTATGATGTGGATTGTTCGAGTGAGAATCCGGTGAGCCATGGTATAAAAGTTATGATTCAAGTATTGGAGGATATGGAACTTAACAGGCCGCTTTATTATTTTACCATTCCCGGAATGGTTTTTTCAATTATCGGATTGGCGATGGGATTAGGTTTTCTCCGGGATTTCTATCTGGGAGGAAGTTTGAAGTACGGCCCTACTCTCTTGATGATTATCCTGACTCTTGTGGGAATATTCATGGCTTTTACGGGTATCATATTACATTCCATGGCTAGATTGTTTAATGAAACCAAAAGAGAACGGACAAGAACTATAAAAACCATTCAAATGAATAATTAGCGTTTTCCGGAGTAAAAATTACCGCGAATGGGGTGTATATGTTTTATCTTCCAATTTATTAAATAAAGCTATAATTTTATTCTATTTAAAAAAAAACGGGTAATTATGGAATAAAAACTTAAAATAAACTATTTTAAACTTTAAAAACCCAGAAAAACTCATAAAATCATCAGAGTGTTTTTGTTTCACCAATCCTATTTATTTTTAGAGGCACTATAATTACATCTAAAATATAGTAAATATAGTCGTAAAGTATAATTGTTGAAAATAAATGATTCCAATAAAATCACAATCTATCGAGATGATTACAGTTGCACTTGCGATTTGCGGTCTGTTTCTAATTTTTCCAGTTTTGGCAATTGCAGATTCAAACACAAACCTTGTTGCAAATCCTGGCTTTGAAGACGGCACATTAATTCCTATGAACTGGACTTTTATTAGCCTGAATGGTAACATCCCGGTATGGGATAGTAGTGTATCTAACAGTGGCTCAAAATCAATAAAAATAAGCCTCCCTGGAACAGCCGACCTTAAATCCGGATATCCGCAATCTGATTTAATTCCAGTAGACCCTCTTACAAATTATACAGCATCGGTATGGGGTAAGACAGAAAACACCGGCGGATCGAATACTCCCGCTGTCAGATTAGTCGAGCTTGATGAAAACAAGATTTTCCAGCGCCAAACCAACATTCCTGTTTTCGATAATGGTACAAATGGGTGGACAGAAAAGATATTACAATATAAGACAGGTTCGACTACAAAATATCTTTATATATATGCTAATATCTGGAATGGCTATGGAACATTTTGGGTGGATGATGTAGAGTTAAGATTAAAAGATGCTCCAATCCCTGCCCCCATTCCTGCTCCTGCTCCTGCTCCTGCTCCTGCTCCTGCTCC